>Ga0101941_1000193_pt1 | contig 144318 bp, 139 predicted proteins | sample DewCreD2012metaG_3_FD_75242 | JGI IMG/M metagenome (GOLD analysis project Ga0101941, IMG submission 75242) | Hot spring sediment bacterial and archeal communities from British Columbia, Canada, to study Microbial Dark Matter (Phase II) - Dewar... ... | reverse complement strand
AAGCCCGTCGCCGATTTATGGCAGGAGAGCCTGATTCGGGCGGTGCTTCAGGCGGGGCAATGGGCAGGCGCGGTTGTGCCGATGGTCTGGTTCTACCCGCGCCTGTTGCCAGGAGTGGGCGTTTTGAGCATCGAGTCTGACCCTGCAAGCGGCAGCTACGAAACGCACTTGAATCACCTGATGACCCTCACAGGCACGCGCGCCGTCTGGTGCATCAGCGAGCTGATGCACAACGCGAACTTCTATCGTGATTTAGCACGCCGTGAACACGAGATTGGCTTACGCTATGTGCCTGAGCCGGGGCAATTCTGTAAGCCGAGCAGCCTGCAGAATCAGGTGGATAATTTGCGTCGCTTTACGGGCGTGCGGGCGATTACCGCGGTGCAGGTGGAGGGACTGCAGTGGCGGGGCTGTAGCGAGTTTTATGAGTATGTGGAGCGGGCGCAGATTTTCACGGAGCTCAGCCGTGGCGGTTATCACCCCCAGGCAAGCGGGTTCCTGTTTGGAAGCGCACACCCGTGGCAACCGATGAGCCGCACGCGCCCCGGAGAGATCATCCGCGTCTATTCGCTCCCCCTGCTGGCATATCGGGCGATGGAGTGGGTCTCGCCAGCACAGGTGAACGCCCTCTTCAGCGCGACCCGAAGCGTGTATGGGGTGTTCCACCTCACCATACGCCCCTCGGTGCTAACAGACCACAGCAGCGCCGATGCGCTGATGCGGATGATTGGCACGGTGCGCTACAACGGCTACGAGTGGCTGACAGCCCATGAGCTGGCGCGGTGGCTCACCGCGCGCGCCAACCTGCGCTACAGACTCGCAGGGCTTCCAGGGCAAATGCAACTGGCTCTGCTCTCTGCGCAAACGATGAATCGGCTGGGGGTTCTGCTCTTCACACCGCTTCGAGGCTGGGCGCAAATCAGCGGGCATCAGGTGGAGCTGCAGGAAGGGGAGTACTTTGGCTTCCCATGCCTGACGCTGGAAACCGACCTTGTGGAGAAAAGCGCCCGCGAGATTAACCTGTTTGAAACTGCAGAGCAGGTGGCGTAAACGATGAGCGAGATTCTGTCGCAGGCGGAAATTGAGGCATTACTGGCGTCCCTCTCGGCGGAGGAACCGGAGGGTAGCACCAGCGCACCCATGATGACGCCTTCGGCGGGCGGAGCGCTCAACACCAGCCGGAAAGCGATTGCGTACGAGGTGTACGACTTTCGGCACCCCGATAAGTTCTCGCGCGACCAGCTGCGCACCCTGCAGATGGTGTTCGAGACCTTCGCCCGCCTGAGCGCGACCAACCTCGCGACCTATTTGCGCGTGCCCGTGCATATTGAGCTCATCTCACTGGAGCAAATCCCTTATGAGGACTACCTGCGCTCGTTGAAGCAGTCGGCGTTTATCGTGTTCAGTGCGCCGCCCCTCTCTGGCGAGTCGGTGCTGGAGATGGAGTATTCGCTGGTGTTCACGCTACTGGATCGGCTGCTGGGGGGCGTCGGGCGCCCTGTGGAGCGCAACGCCTTCACCGATATTGAGCGCCCGCTGGTGATGACGCTCGCCGAGCGCGTGCTACTGGCGTTCCGAAGCGCATGGGAGAGCATTATTCAGTTAGACCCGCATATTGAGAGCTTAGAGACCAGCGCGCAGTTTGTGCAGATTGCTCCGCCCAGCGACATTGTGATCACGGTGCTGATGGAGGCGCGCGTGGGCGATCGGCGCGACGCCATGAGCCTCTGTGTGCCCCACATGGTGATTAAACCCATCACCCCGCGCCTCAGCTCCCAGAACTGGGTCGCCTCCTCGGGCAAACGCACCACGCCCTACATCCGTCAGGCGCTCACGCAACATCTGAACCACACCTTTATGCAGTGTACCGCCCGGCTGGGGCGCACCACCCTGCGCATGCGCGACCTGCTTGCCCTCAAGGTGGGCGACACGCTGGTGCTGGACACCCAGATCAACGGCGAAATTGACCTGCTTGTGGAAAACAAGGTCAAATTCCGCGGCAAGCCCGCCGTGCGCAACCGCAAACTGGTCGTCAGCATCACCGATGTGGTGAAGGAGGAATAAGCCCATGAGCGAAATCACCCCCGAAATCCTGACACAGTTTATCGTGAAGCAAGGGCAGGTATGGCAAACCGTAGCGCTCCACCTGTCAGAGCAGAACAATGTGCTGGTGGAGATTCCCACTCCCACCTCGCAGGCGGTACCGATTGGCGACCTGACCCTGCTCACCGCCGACCCCGTGCTTCATGGGCAATCGTTTTTCACTGAAGCGACAGAAGAGCCGTGTCTGTTTATCGTGGGCGAGCAGCTCGGAGAATGGGCAGATACGGAAAAAGCCCTGCTGGAAGCGCTCACGGGAACACCCCAGGAGGGCGTGAACGAGAGCCACTTCCCCGCGGTGCAGGAGTTTTTCCAGCACCTGATGCAGGGGCTGGCAGTGGCGTTCGGCAACCTGCGCAACACCACCTTCACCCCAGGCGAGGTGACGGTCAAATATGAGCCAGTCACCTTCCCGCCGAACTTTCTAATGGTGGATGAGGTGATTGCGACGCGCTTCACGATACAAATTCCCGACCGCACGCCGTTCACTCTCACATGGCTGCTGACAGAGGGGCTGGCGCGTGCGCTGCTGGGAGTGCAGGGGGGCGTGAGCGACCCGCTGAGTGGGCTGGCGACCGAGCCTGAAACGCCTCCCACCCCTGCCGCAGGCTTTGCCCCCACACCCTTCAATCCGTTTCGGGAGCCAGAGGAAACACACGACCGCAACCTGGACCTGTTGCTGGACATCCCGCTGGAGGTGTCGGTGGAGCTGGGGCGCGTGTCGCTGATGGTGCGCGAACTGCTGGAGATTGGCACAGGTTCCATTATCGAGCTGAAAAAGACCGCAGGCGAGCCTGTGGAGGTGCTGGTGAACGGGCGTCTGATTGCGCGTGGGGAAGTCGTGGTGGTGGAAGACAACTTCGCGGTGCGCATCACCGAGATTCTTTCGCCTGCGGAACGGGTTCAGAAACTGGCTGGGTGAACGCTTATGAGACGGCTTGTGTGGCTTGCAAGTATGCAGGTAATTTTGCTGTGGGCGGCGTGGGGTCAGGGCGCGCCCACGAATTCGGAGCTGGCGCCCGGTGCGCTGGGCACGCGCTCTGGCTCGCCGATGCAGGTCGCCGCGCCCAGTAGTAGCGGCGGGGGCTGGATTCAGGTCAGCCTCGCGCTGCTCATGGTGGGCGTTGGCTTGCGGTATGGGCTGCCGAAACTGCTCCGCTGGGCAGGCAGAACAGGCGACGGCTCCCCGCTGGATGGGCAGGTGCGCGTGATTGAAACTCGCGCCGTGCCCAACGGGAGCCTGATGCTGGTCAAAGCACGCGACAGACTGTTGCTGATAGGCAGCTCGCCACAGGGCATGAGCCTGCTCGCCGATTTGACCCCACCCCCCGAATCGGCGCCGCTGACTGCAGACACGCCTTTTGATAAAGTCTTGCGGAGCGCACGCCCCTATCAACCCACGGCAGACCCCCAGCAGGCGGTTGCCGAACAGGTGCAATCGCGCCTGCATCAGGCACGCGAACGACTCGCGCGACTGAGTGGCGGAAGCCTTCAGGAGGGGATTCGCGGATGAGGCAGCGTGTGCTCTGGATTGGGCTAATGCTCAGCCTCGGGTTGTTCCCCCTCTGGCTGTTTGCCCAGGAATCGGTGCCCCTGCCGCGCATCAGCGTGGAGGTCGGCAACGCCCGCAACCCGCAGGAGGTGTCCACCTCGCTCCAGATTCTGGCGCTGCTGACCCTGCTTTCGGTCGCGCCGTCCATCCTGTTGATGATGACCGCCTTCACGCGAATCGTGATTGTACTGTCGTTTCTCAAGAGCGCGCTGGGGCTGCCCAACATCCCGCCGACGCCCGTGCTGATTGGCTTGAGCCTCTTTTTGACCTTCTATGTGATGGCGCCCACCCTGGACGAAATCAACGCCACCGCCTACCAGCCCTACATGCGCAAAGAGATTTCCTTCGAAGAGGCGCTAAACCGCGCTCAGAAGCCGATTCGCGCGTTTATGCTTCGCCAGACCTACACCAGCGATTTGAATCTCTTTTTACGCATGCGCAAGGCGCCGCCCCCACGCACGCCCGATGAGGTGCCAATGAGCGTGCTGATCCCTGCGTTTATGCTGAGCGAGCTTAAAACCGCCTTCCTGATAGGCTTTTACATCTACATCCCGTTTCTGGTGATTGACCTTGTGGTGGCGAGCATTCTGCTCTCGATGGGCATGATGATGCTGCCGCCTGTGGTGGTCTCCACACCTGCGAAGCTGCTGGTGTTCACGCTGGCGAACGGCTGGGGCGTGCTGGCGCAGGCGTTAGTGCAGGGCTTCCGATAGGAACCGCTCGCGCTCTTCGGGCGTGTCAAAGCACCATGTGATATGCCCCAGCTTGCGTTTTGGCTTGGGCGCTTTGCCGTACAGGTGGAGTTTAGCACGGGGATGGCTCAAAACTTTGGCGGGATCGGGCAGGTCGCCGAGAATGTTTTGCATCACCATATAGCCCTTGGGCGCGGTGGAACCCAGCGGCAAGCCCAGAATCGCCCGCAGGTGGTTCTCAAACTGGCTGGTGTGGGCGCCCTCAATCGTCCAGTGCCCGCTGTTATGCACGCGCGGGGCGACCTCATTTGCCAGCAGCTGCCCGTTGCACTCAAACCACTCGATGGTCATCACCCCCACATAGTCCAGCGCTTCCATCAGGGCGCGGGCGTGGCGCTCCGCCTGTTGCTGGAGGGCAGGGGTGATATTTGGTGCGGGCGCAATGGAGCGATAGAGAATCCCTTCGCGATGGTGGTTCTCCACCAGCGGGTAAAACGCAAAGGTGCCATCCAGCCCGCGCACGGCAATAATAGAAACCTCACGCTCAAACGGCACGAACGCCTCCGCAATCAGGAGATGCGCTCCAAAACGCGCCACCGCCTCAACAAACTCAGATTCGGTTTTCACAACCGCCTGCCCTTTGCCATCGTAGCCGAAGCGGCGCGTTTTAATCACCGCGGGCAACCCCACAACCTCCAGCGCCGTGCGTGGGTTCTGGGGGTCTATCGGCGCGAAGGTGGGCACAGGCACGCCGTGCGCCTGCAGGGTCTGCTTTTCCATCAGGCGGTCCTGAAAGGCGTGCAACGCCTCTGGAGTGGGGCGCACGGGGACGCGCTCTGCCAGCCACCGCGCGCTCTCCACGGGTACATTTTCAAACTCGTAGGTGATAACTTCGCAACGCGCCGCAAGCTGGCTTAGAGCGTGCGTGTCTTCATAGGGGTAAGCCAGCAGAGGTGCCACATGCCCCGCGCACGCTTCAGAGCTGGGGTCGTAAAAGAGGCACTGAACCCCCAGCGGATAGCCTGCGAGCGCCATCATACGCCCCAGCTGACCGCCTCCCAGCACACCGATTGTCCGATACATGGCTCATTCCGAGCGTGGGTCGGGGTTTGCGAGGACCGCTTCCGTCTGGCGCTGGCGATAAGCCCGGAGCGCTTCGCGGAACTGGGGATACTTATTGGCAAGAATAGCCGTTGCCAGCAACGCCGCGTTGATCGCTCCCGCTTTGCCGATTGCCAGCGTGCCCACGGGCACACCCGCTGGCATCTGCACGATAGAAAGCAGGGAATCCAGCCCTTTCAGGGCGTGCGACTCAATCGGCACACCCAGCACAGGGAGAGTGGTCTTGGAGGCGGTCATGCCAGGCAGGTGCGCCGCGCCGCCCGCGCCTGCGATAATCACCTCAATCCCGCGCGACTCGGCGGTGCTGGCGTATTCAAACATTCTGTCGGGCGTGCGGTGCGCGGAGACAATTTGCACTTCATAGGGCACGCCCAGCGTCTCCAGCGTTTCCACGGCGTGCTTCATGGTTTCCCAGTCGGAGCGCGAACCCATAATCACGCCCACCAGCGGCTGTTGGGGTCTCATCGCGCCCCAATTCTACCCCGTGCTGTGCTACAATTAGAGCAGGATGCGTTTTGATTTTCGTCTGGATGCCTATCGTGAGCTGGGCGTTTCGGAGACCGCCTCGGCGGAAGCGATTCGTCAGGCTTACTTGCGGCTCGCGCGTCAGTATCATCCGGACCATGCGCCCGAGGGCAAACAGCAGGAGTATGAGGAGCGCATGAAGCGCATCAACTCGGCGTATGAGATTCTGAGCGATCCTCAAAGGCGTGCGCTGTATGATCGGGCGCGGCGTCCCCATGCGCCTGCCCCCACCACGGTGCGCACGATATCCCAGGGGCAAAGCATGCCGCGCTCGGCGCCGCGCGATCCCTATTCCACGATGCGCGCGGGCTATCAGCAGCGCTACTATCGGGTGCAGGTGAACACCCAGCGGATGCCCCCCTGGGCGCGCCTGCTGGTGGGGCTGTTCAGCGGGCTGGGGCTGGTGATGGGATTTGTGCTGGGGCTGCCGTTCGGGATTATTGGTTGCATTCCGGGGGCGCTGGTGGGGCTAATCGCGGGCGCTCTGGTGGGGCTGGGCGCAGTCTACCTGACTGCGCTGCTGGTGCCGATTCTGGTGCTGGGCTGGCTGGGACAGATGGTGCTGGGTGAAGCGGGGCTGTGGGGCGGTGTCGGGCTGGGCGCGCTGATAGGCATCGGGGCGGCTGCGCGGCTGTGGAAGCGCGCTAACAGCGGTTTCCGAAGTTGAACAGAACAATCAGCAAGTCTGCGTCATCCACCACGCCGTCGCGGTTCAGGTCTGCCGAGGCGAACCCCGTTTGACCGAAGTTAAACAGCACCTCCAGCAGGTCAGCGTCGTCCACCACGCGGTCGCGGTTGGCGTCGCCTTCCAGTTGACACTCGCTTGCCAACCTCAGGATGAAGCCTTCTACCTTGCCCGTCGGGCGCCTGCCCGTTCCGACAATCGTACTGCCGTCTGCCGAGATGGCGCGCGCCATCAGCAACACCGAGCCATCTGAAAGCAAACTCGCGAAACGCTGGTTCAAATCCCCCATGCCCTCTTCGAGAGTCCAGAGCGCGGCATAACTGGCGTACTGGTTCCCTTCCATTCGGACTGCCTCACCGACCACCGCATTCCCGTCGGCGGAAACGCCGTAGGCGATGCTCTCTATGAAGCCGTCGGGAACGCCCAGATTTTCCATCACGCCGTTGCGCCAGCGAAAGGCGCGCGCTCGCCCATTCGGCAGGGTAGCACTCCCTACCACAATCTGTCCATCCGGCGAAATCGCATGGGCACACGACTCCGAACCGCCCAGAGTGCCCAGGTTCCACATGCCTTCGGGCGTTTTGCAGAGCGCACGGACGCGCCCTGTGGCATCCCTCCCGAAGCCGGCGACCACCTGCCCATCGGCTGAGAGGGCACGCGGCGTAAAGTCCCAGTAAGGGCTGGTGTTCAGAAGCCACACACTGCCGTTTGTATACCAGCAGAACGGCTCCCATGTGTTGCCGTGAGTCAACAGCCCTGCTATCAGCGTGCCGTCGGCGGAGATAGCATAGGCTTCGCTGGCGCGATGTCCGTAAAGAGTACCCATGCTCTGCATCCCCGTAACGGGCGTCCAGCGGAAGGCGCGCCGATGACCAGAGAGGTCGTAGCTCCAGCCTGCTACGATCTGCCCATCTGCCGAAACCGCAAGGGCATAGCTGCTCTGCCCGCCAAGCGTGCCTAACAGCGCCACCCCTGACGATTCTGTCCATCGTGCCGCATAGGTACGCGCGCCTATTTGCACAACCCCCACTGCTATTGTCCCGTCCGCTGACACTGCATAAAGCTCCGAACTCAGGGCGTTCGGGGGTTCTTCCAGCCACAGCAGGGTTTGGGCATCAGCACTCCGTATGCCCACAACCAACGCAAGCAGCGTCCAGCCCCTCATGGCTTCTTGGGAACCACCTCAATCTCAAACAGTTTGGGCCAGAGCTTGCCTGTTACGAAGATGCGCTTGTTCTGGCGGTCATAGGCGATCCCGTTCAGCACTTCTGCCCGACTCGCCTCCTCGGGTTTCAGCAGACCTGAAAGGTCAATCCAGCCCAGCACCTCGCCCGTTTTGGGGGAGATGCGCACAATCATGTCGGTCTGCCATACATTCGCCCAGATTTCGCCCTCAATATACTCCAGCTCGTTCAGGTCGCGCACGGGCTTACCCTGATCCTGCACCCGAATCTGGCGCACGACGGCGAAACTGGCAGGGTCGCGGAAAGTGAGTGTGTCGGAGCCGTCGCTCATAATCAGGTGCGTGCCGTCGTTGGTTAGCCCCCACCCCTCGCCTGTGTAGCGGAACTCTATATCGGAGCGGAACGAGTCGCGCTCATAGACAAAGCAAACCCCGTTCCGCCAGGTGAGCTGATAGATTCGGTTGTTAAATATCGTGATACCCTCGGCGAAAATCTCGGCGGGCAGGCGGCGAATCTGGAGGACCCTGCCCGTGCGCAGCTCCACCTTGCGCAAAGAGGATTGCCCCTCCAGCCCTGTGCTTTCGTACAGAAAGCCGTTGTAATACTCCAGCCCCTGCGTGAACGCCTTCGGGTCGTGCGGGTAAGTCTGCACTACACGATAGGTGTAGAGGGGGGTCTCTTTGGGGGCGCCGCTGGTAGCAGGCTTTTCCTCTGCCTGCGTGCGAGGTGTCTCGGTTTGCCCGTTGGTTGTTGGCTCTTTCACGGATTGACACCCGTTCAACGGCGAGACCAGCAAAATCGCAAGCCACACCCAGCGCATGCCGATAGTGTACCCCACACCTCTGAAAAAATACGCCCCGCATGCCGATATTAATACGGGGAGAGAACGATGCAGACGAAAACCTATGTTGCGCCAACGAAACTGGAAGCGCTTCTCAAAATCCGTGAGGAGCTGGGAGCCGACGCGGTCATCCTGAGCGAGCGCACAATCCAGAAGGGTGGACTGTTCCGACGCAAGCCGATGGTGGAGATCACGGTCGGCATTAAGGAACCTGAAAGCGGCAAGGTAGAGCCGAAGGGGATCGATTCCATAGACCCCACGCAGACACGCCTGCGCCGACTGGAACGCGAACTGAGCGAACTTAAAGAGCTGGTGCAGAAACTGATTATCGCGGGCGCTCCCGAAGCAGAAACCGCGCCTCCATCACAGGCGGTGGTGGCGCCCTCCGAGGACCATCCGCTGCTGCGTCCGTTGCTGGCGGCAGGGGTGGAACCCGATATTGCGAGGGAACTTCTGCGCCGTGTGCCCCGTATCCCCCAGAACGCCGCGATGGACGCCCTGAAACGCACGCTGATGACCCGCATCCCGATTGGGGGCACTCTGCGCCGGGAAAGCCGTACCCAGCAGGTCGTGGCACTCGTTGGACCCACAGGGGTCGGGAAGACCACCACGATTGCCAAGCTCGCGGCGATTCACGCGCTGGACTACAACCGCCGTGTCGCGCTCCTCTCGCTGGACACCTATCGCATCGGCGCCGTGGAACAGCTGCGCACTTACGCCAGCATTATGAACCTGCCGTTGCACATCGCCACCACCCCCGAAGAGGTCAAAGAGGGGCTGGAACTGTTTCGGGGTTATGAGCTGGTGCTGATCGATACGGTGGGGCGGGGTCAACGCGATGAGGCGCACCTGACCGAGATGCATCGGGCGCTCGCGCCTGCAAACGCCCAGACCTATCTGGTGCTTTCTGCAACCAGCGACACCGCCGTCATGCTGGAAGCCGCCCAGAAATTCGCCATTTTTGAACCCGAATCGCTGATTCTCACCAAAACCGACGAGGCGGTTCGGTTCGGGAACTGCGTGAACCTGTGTGTGCGTGTCGGGCTACCGATTGCTTACTTCACCACAGGACAGCGCGTGCCCGAAGATATTCAACCCGCCGATGCGCGCTGGCTGGCGTGCAAAGTGCTGGCAGACCTCTCCGAATGTACTCCGCCCACCCGACCCCTTGCATTCGCCCACCAGGAAGAGGTATAATTACGGGCGTGCGGGAGTAGCTCAGGGGTAGAGCACTGGCCTCCCATGCCAGGGGTCGCGGGTTCGAATCCCGTCTCCCGCTCCATTTTTTATTCTACTTGTGGGAGAGGGGTGCGGTTCGCAGGACCAATTCGCGAAGGCGGCCAGAACACAAACAGCGCTTTGCCCACCACCCGGTTGGCGTCCAGCAACCCCCAGTGATGGCTATCGCTGCTGCCGTTGCGGTTGTCGCCTAACATCAGGTATTTGCCCTTCGGAATTGGCTGGGAGGGGGTGCGGAGAACGCGCTCGCGTTCCGCGTCATCAATCACGGGAACCCGATTCATGTTCGGTCCGCCTTTCCACACATCCCCGAAGTCGTTATATTCATAAACGATGCCGTCGATGATTTTCATCGAGTACTGGGGGATGCCACTGATATACTTTTCCTCGATGCGCTTGCCGTTGAGGTAAAGCCCCTCGCCCGCTTTGATTTCAATCACATCGCCTGGCAAGCCAATCAGGCGTTTCACAAAGTCGGTTTTGCCCGGTGTTTGCCAGGGGTTAAGCGCCCAGTCGGGGGCACGGAACACCACGATATCGAACCGCTTCGGCTCACTGAACCGATAGGAATATTTGCCCACCATCACCACATCGCCCACCTGCAGGGTCGGCACCATCGATTCGGAGGGGATGTAGAAGGGCTGAACCAGATAGGGGCGGATAATCAGATAGACGAGGATGCCCGCGTAGATAATGGCATCCAGAAAGTTGCTCACGAATCGGGCGAGGGGGCGCTTGTGCATCGGCTCGATGGCAAGCCGTAGCACGATGCAGACCGCCATGGCGAACACGACGGTCGCCACGGGCAGACGCGCCAGCGTCTCAATCCATGTGAGCGGTCCCGATGGGGGCGCGAACGGCTCCATCAGCGGCTCATATCCTCTTTCAGGCGCGCCTCTTTGCTCGACAGATTGCGCAGGTAGTGTAGCTTCGCGCGGCGCACCTTGCCTTTGCGCACCACCTCAATCTTGGCAACGGTCGGTGAGTGAATGGGGAAGGTGCGCTCCACGCCCACGCCATACGAAATCTTGCGCACCGTGATGGTGTCGGCAATCCCACCATGTTTGCGGGCAATCACCACACCCTCAAAAATCTGCGTTCGCTCCTTGTTGCCTTCCACCACGCGCACATGCACGCGCACCGTATCGCCCGGACGAAACTCCGGAATATCTTTCTTGAGGTAAGGCTCCGTAATCGCGTTCAGAGTAGCCTGATTCATCGTAGCACCTCGCTTTTCGGGTTCGTTGCTTGCAGGGGTATAGGATACCCGATGGCAGGGGGATTTTGCAAGGGGAAATTGCTCTTTACGCCTCTTCCAGCGGGCAGCCTTGCAGCGGGAACGACATCAAGCCTTTGCCCCCGGGGAACATCACGGTTACCACATGCTCCTGTGTGCGCACGACAATCCCGTAGCCGTGCTGGGGGTGATGCACACGCTGACCGGGCAGGAACGGCGCAGGTTTTTCGGGCGCGGGTTTCGGAGGCTCCTGACGGCGATGGGGAGGCGTCCACTGGAGCGGGCTGGGTTTCGCACCGCCGTATCGGAGTTGAAAAAGCGAAGGCATCGGGGTGTCAGCCAGCGCTCTCAAGAAGGGCGAGGGGATAGCCGCCTTGCGCGAGCCGTACACGGAGCGCTCGCGGGCGCAGAGCAGGTGCAACTCGTCCATCGCGCGGGTCATGCCCACATAAAGCAGGCGGCGCTCCTCCTCGATATCGCGCGGGGTCTCGCTCAGCGCATGCGGAATAATCCCCTGTTCCAGCCCCACCAGAAACACCACAGGAAACTCCAGCCCTTTAGCGGCATGGAAGGTCATCATCACCACCTGATCGCGGCTCTCGTCCAGCGTGTCGATGTCCGAAAGGAGCGCGATATGTTGCAGGAAAGCGTTCAGCGTGTCTTCAGGGGTCTCCTCTTCGTCCTGCAGTTTGCGTTCAAACCCTTCCACCACCGTCACGAACTCACGCAGGTTGCCTGCCCGATCCAGCGAGTCGGCGTCGCCCTTCTGCTCCAGCCAGGCGAGATAGCCTGAGCTTTCCAGCAGGCGCTTGACGGTGGCGGTGAGGCTATGAGTGCGTGCAAACTCGCGCAACTCCTCTATCAACAGCACGAACTGCTGAACGGCTTGAAGCGTTTTGGGCGTGAAAGTGCCCAGCAGGCGCGGGTCATTGAGCGCCTGATAGAGGCTGATACCCCACTCGGCGGCGTGTGCCTGCACGGCGTTCAGGGTGCTTTGCCCAATCTGGCGCGGCGGCACATTGATGATGCGCTTGAGGCTCACCGAATCGTCGGGATTGACCACCACACGCAGGTACGCCAGCAGGTCTTTAATCTCACGACGGTCGTAGAATCGCAGCGCCCCCACAAGGCGGTAAGGGATTCGCTCGCGCAGGAATCGCTCCTCGAACGCACGCGACTGGGCGTTCGTGCGATACAGAACCGCGAAATCTTTGAAACGGCGCTTACCCTGACGCACCTGCTGGAAAATGTAGTCCGCCACGATTCGCGCTTCGTCTTCCTGATCGATCGCCTGCGTGAAGGTGATGGGCGCCCCGTCGGTGCGTTCCGTCCAGAGCTTTTTGGGCGCGCGGAGAGTGTTTTCCTGAATCACTTTGTGCGCCGCGTCCAGAATCGGCTGGGTAGAGCGATAATTGCGCTCCAGCTTGACCACCTTCGCGTCGGGAAAGTCCTGCTCAAAGCGCAGAATCAGCTCCACCTCCGCGCCGCGAAAACTGTAGATGGCTTGATCGTCGTCCCCCACCACACACAGGTTGCGGTGATTCTCCGCAAGCAAGCGCACCAGCACATATTGCGCGTAGTTCACATCCTGATACTCGTCCACCAAAATGTAGCGGAACTGATCCTGATAGCGCGCCCTGATAAGCGGTTGAGTCTCCAGCAGCTCGATGGTGCGCACGAGCAAATCGTCGAAGTCCAGCGCGTTCGCCGAGCGCAGAAACGCCTGATAGTTGCGGTACACGCTGGCGACGATGCGCTCAAAAAAGTCTATTGCGCGCTCCTGATACTGTTCGGGGGTGAGCAGGCGCTCTTTGGCGCGGCTAATCTGGTTCGCAATCGTGCGAGCGTTGAACTGTTTCTCGTCGATGTTAAGCGCGATCAGTGCCTGACGCACCACCTCCAGCTGGTCGCTTTCGTCGTACACCACGAAGTTCGGGGGAATGCCGATTGCCGTGCCGCTTTCCCGCAGGATTCGCAAGCAGATGGAATGGAAGGTGCCGACCCACAGCCCGCGTGCCGCGTCGCCCAGCAGGTGGCGCAGGCGCTCCTTCATTTCGTTCGCCGCTTTATTGGTGAAAGTTACTGCCAGAATATGGCGGGGCGACACGCCGTGCGTATGAATCAGGTTTGCAATCCGGTAGGTGATGACGCGCGTCTTGCCGCTTCCCGCCCCTGCGAACACCAGAAGAGGACCATCCTTGTGGAGTACCGCTTCCAGCTGCTGTAGGTTCAACACGCTCAGATCCATCGAGATATAGTGTACCTGAAAGGGGGGACGACGGCTTCTCCCCGCAAAATTGCGGGGTTTTTGACCCCAATTTCCCTTTACCCCCTTGACAAACTGCCGATTTTTTGTTATAATATCCATTAGCCCTACAGAGAAGGGGGGTCTTTGCAGGAATTGGCGAAGACTGCGGGAATTGACGGCAGGAATTGGGAGGCGCCTGTGGAACTCGAATACGGAGCGCTTCGTATACCATACAGGACATTACTCTATGGAACCGAACTATAGGAGGGCGAGATTGTGAAAAGTTTCACGAAATCGCCCCTTCAGGAGGTGAAACCAGTGCCAATATTGGATGAGGAGATGGAACTGATTGAGACGCAGGCATCGGCTCGTCTGACGAAGGCGGGACGCGAGTTGGGCTATGACCCCCTCGAGCTGGAGATGGAGGGGGTAGATTTTGACGACATCGATATGCTGGACGAGGAGCTCGCTTCAGTGGGCATGGGGGGACTGGAGCTGGGCGACGAACTCGCAGGTGAAGAAGAGGAAGAGTACGATTTCTGGGGTGGACTGAGCGAGGAGACGCCCCATGAGGACGATAGCGTCGATGTGGAGCTCTGGATGCTCCAGAGCCGTCGCTCGCAACTGCTGACACCTGAAGAGGAGATCCGCTACGCTCAGCAGGTGCAGGAAGGCGAGCGGCTCCACAAAGTACGCCAGCAACTTGCTGAGAAGCGCAAAGTGAGCGTGGAAGAGATCAGCGAAGCCGAGTGGGCGGAAGCCGTCGGGTTGCCACCCTACGAGCTCGCCTACCGCCTCGAAGAAGCGGAAGAAGCGAAGCGACGCCTGATCGAATCGAACCTGCGACTGGTCGTCAGCGTCGCCAAGCGCTATGCCACCCGCGGCATCTCGCTGGCAGACCTGATTCAGGAAGGTAACCTCGGCTTGATTCGGGCGGTGGAGAAGTTTGACCCCAGTCGGGGCTTCCGATTCAGCACTTATGCCACATGGTGGATTCGCCGTGCGATTGCCCGCGCCGTCATCAACAACGGGCGCACCATCCGAATCCCTGTGTATGTGGCGGAGCTGATTAACAAGGTCATCAAGACCGAGATGCGCCTGCAGCAGATTCTCCAGCGCGAGCCAACCGATGAGGAGATTGCGCAGGAGACAGGCATGAGCGTGGAGCGCGTGCGTGAAATCCGCCGCGCCTCCATCGAACCCATCTCCATCGAAAGCCCCGTCGGCGAGCGCGATAACGCGACCCTGGGCGAGTTCATCCCCTCCACCGATATCGTGCCGACGCCAGAGGATGTTACGCGCCAGATGATTCTGCGCGAGCAAATTGAGATGATTCTGCAGAAACTCCAGCCGCGGGAGCGCGATGTGGTGCGCCTGCGCTTCGGACTCGACGACGGGCACCAGCGCACGCTCGAAGAGGTCGGCGCCGAGCTCAAAATCACCCGCGAGCGCGTGCGCCAGCTCGAACTGCGCGCCCTGCGCAAACTCCGACTCATCGGCGAACGCCTCGAAGACCTGCGCAAAACACGCGGGCTCGAACTGGAAGAGGCGCTCGCGATGATCGAAGAGAAAGACCTTGAATAACCACAACGCTGAGGGGCAGAAACAAGCCTGCCCCTCAGACCCGAAAACGCGCCATGACCGAGACCCGTGTGCCCATCCCTACGCTGGAAAGGCTCGCAACCTACCTGCGAGTGCTGCTGGACCTGAACGAGGGTGGCGTTGAGACCATTTCGTCGCAGGAGATGGAGCATTATTCGGGCATCAGCGCCGCGCAATTCCGCAAAGACCTCTCCTACTTCGGCGAGTTCGGCAAGCCCGGGGTCGGCTACTCGGTACCCCAGCTGATTGAGTGCATCGAGCGCATCCTCCATATCGATCAGGAGCAACCGATTCTGCTGGTGGGCGCGGGCAATCTCGGCGCGGCGCTCGTCGGATACCCCAACTTTCGAGCGCATCGGTTTCGTATCGCCGCTGTATTCGACAACAACTTCGTTAAAATCGGGCGCCCGTTCGGCGAGCTGGTGATTGAAGATATCGCCCGCCTCAAAGAGGTAAACGCCCAGATTGGCGCGAAACTGGCGATTATCGCCGTGCCCGCCAGCGCCGCCCAAACCGTGGCGGATATGCTGGTGGAAGCGGGCATCACCGGCATTCTCAACTTCGCGCCAACTGTGCTGAAAGTGCCGCCCCATGTGTTCGTGCGCAATGTGTCGTTCCTGCAGGAACTGGCGGTGCTGTCGTATCATGTAGCCGAAGGGACAGAAATCGCTCAACCCACAGGAGGACATCGCGACTGTGCAATATGACTATCTGGTGCTGGGCAGTGGCATTGCGGGGCTAACTTTTGCGCTGAACGCCGCGCCCCACGGCTCCGTCGCGATTCTCACCAAAAAACAGCGTTCCGAATCGAACACGAACTACGCTCAGGGCGGGATTGCCGCCGCCATCGGACCCGACGACTCGTGGGAGCTGCATATGGAAGACACGCTTCGGGCGGGGGCAGGGCTATGCGAACCCGAAGCGGTGCGAATCTTGACCCAGAACGGACCGCGCCTGATTCAGTGGCTTGTCGATCTGGGCGCCGAGTTTGACCGCAATCCCGACGGCACGCTTGCTTTAGGCATGGAAGGGGGGCATTCGCGCCACCGAATCGTGCATGCCGCTGACCATACAGGGTGGGAAATTGAACGCACTCTGCTTCGCGCCGTGCGTAATACACCCAACATCACCCTGCTGGAACATTATCAGGTGCTGGAGCTGCTGATGGAGGGCGACACCTGTGTGGGCGCGCAGGTGCTGGATACGCTCACAGGCGACCTGTTTGAGATACGGGCGCACGCCGTGCTGTTAGCCACAGGCGGCTGCGGTCAGGTCTACCTGCACACCAGCAATCCGCCAATCGCCACAGGCGACGGAATCGCGATGGGCTGGCGTGTGGGCGCGGTGATTGCCAATATGGAGTTTATCCAGTTCCATCCCACAACGCTCTATCATCCTGAAGCGCAATCGTTTTTGATTTCCGAAGCAGTGCGGGGCGAGGGGGGTATCCTGAAGCGCCGGGACGGGTATCGCTTCATGCCCGACTATGACCCGCGCGCCGAGCTGGCGCCCCGCGACATCGTGGCGCGCGCCATCGACGCCGAACTCAAAAAGACAGGCGACCCCTATGTCTATCTGGACATCACCCACCTGGACCCCGAATTCATCAAGCGGCGTTTCCCCACGATTTATCATCGCTGTCTGGAATATGGCATCGACATCACGCGCGAGCCGATCCCTGTCGTGCCTGCCGCCCATTATGTATGCGGCGGCGTGTGGACGGATGTGTGGGGGCGCACAACGGTGCGTCGCCTGTACGCCTGTGGGGAAGTCGCCTACACGGGGGTGCATGGCGCGAACCGACTGGCGAGTAATTCGTTGCTGGAGGCGCTGGTGTTTGCCGAGCGCGCCGCCCAGCACGCCACAACCCGCCTCGACGAGGAGCCGCCCCAACCCCATTATCCCTGTGCGCCGCACGAGCCGTTCGCGCCAAATCACACCACACCCCGCGCCGAACCCTTCGACTGGGCGTCCGCGCGCACCCAGATTCGCGCCACGATGCAAGCCAAAGTCGGCATCGTGCGCACGGTGGAACGGCTGCTGCAGGCGGAGCGCGAACTCTATGCGCTCGCCCGCCAGATTGAAGCAGCCTATCTCGCCGAGCCGCCCAGCGTGGACTCCTGCGAAGTGCGCAATCTGGTGACCTGCGCCCTGCTGATTATCCGCAGTGCGCTCCTGCGCAAGGAGAGCAGGGGCTTGCATACCGTGATGGACTACCCAGAACCAGACGAGGCGTTCGCCCACTGCCCAACCCTGCTGAAACGCGATGAAAAAGGTGGACTGTATCCTGCGCCCACACAAGCTGGAAGCGGTTAAAACCGCACTCAGTGAGCTGGGCGTAACGGGCATGACCGTGAGCGAGGTGCGCGGCTGCGGTCAACCCGCGCCTGCGGCGCCCGCGTTCGACGACGAGACCCTCGTTTCGCTCCCCCTGCGCCTGCGAATCGAGATGGTCGTGCCCGACGCGCTGGTCGAGCCGATTATTGAGGCGATTCTGGAACACGCCCGCACGGGTCAGCCCGACGACGGCAAGATTTTCGTGCTACCCTATCAGGAAGCCATCCGCATTCGCACCGAAGAGCGCGGCGAATCCGCGCTCTGACGGCTACCACTCCAGCCGACGCTGGAACTGGCGGAAGCTCTCCTGCGCCATCTGCTCCCACAGCCGACGCACTGCGTGCAGACCCTGCATGCACACCTCGAAGTTCTCCGAGAGCTTCCGATACAGCGGCGCCTCCTCACGCCATTCGCCAATATCAAACAGGGAAACAATGTAGTACGATTGCTTCCCCTGCTTCACATAGTCAATCAGGTGGTCTTTGCGCAGGGACGCTCGCAGGCGTGGCAACGCCTCAGGGTAGACCCCCGTCCAGAAGAGCGTGTAGTCGCCGATATGCTTATGCACCTCGCGTTCCTGATAGAACGACTGGGCGCCGAGCCGCACATCGGCGTAGTAGAGCATCTCCGCGACCTCCTGCAGCGGACGCCCGTTGAGGTCGCGCAAGCGATACAGGTTGTCCATATGCACGAACTCGGTCAGCAGGCGTGTCAGGTACTCGATAACCTGCCGATCGTCCCAGCGCATCGACAGCACAAACGCACGCTCTACCAGCGACCGAAACAGTTGTTCTAAGGCTTCTCTCGCCGTCATCATACCACCCACTCCTGCGGAATCCCCTGTTAAAGGACGATTCGCGCCAGGCCTCTGTTCCCGATTATTCCATATTATGCCTCACGCGATGCCACCTCTTCCGAGGCGGTCGGTTCGGGAGTATACGGAATCGCATGCACGCTCCGAATGCGGTGTCCTTCCAGCTCATGCACGCGGAGCTGCCAGCCCTCGATGGTGACCGTCTCGCCCACGGTAGGCTGATGCCCCAGCATGCCGAACACATAGCCGCCCAGCGTGTCGAACTCTTCCGATTCGAGGGTGGTGCGAAGCAGTTCGCTGGCGTCATCCAGATGCATTCGCGCGTCGATAATCAGCGAGCCGTCGGGCAGCTCCTGCACCAGCGTTTCGGGTTCCACATCGTACTCGTCCTGAATCTCGCCGACAATCTCCTCCACGAGGTCTTCGAGGGTGACCAGCCCCGCCGTGCCGCCGTACTCGTCCTGGACGATTGCCATATGCGTGCGCTGGCGGCGCAACTCCTGAAGCAGGTCAATCACGCGCTTGCTCTCAGGCACGAAGTAGGCGGGGCGAATCACCTCGCGCAGGTGGAGTTTCCTGTCCCCTTCGCACAGCTGGAGCAGGTCTTTGGCATGCACAATCCCCAGAATGTTGTCCACGCTCCCCTCATAGACAGGGATGCGCGAGTGTCCCGACTTGCGAATCAGGGCAATCACCTCCTGCACATCGGCGTCTATCGGCACGCACTTCATATCCACGCGGGGCGTCATCACCTCACGCACGATGGTGTCGGTGAACTCGAAGATGGATTGGATCATCTCCTTCTCTTCTTCTTCGATCACGCCCTGCTCCTCGCCTGCTTCTACCAGCACGCGCAGCTCTTCTTCGCTCACGACGGGCGCCAGCCGCTGGGGCTGGATGCCAAACGGTCGCAGAATCAGCCGTGTGATGGCGTTGACCAGCCACACGGGCGGTGCCAGCAGGCGATCCAGAAACACCATCGGCGCAGCGACTGTTAGTGCAACCCGCTCGGGGTACGCCACCGCGATGCTCTTGGGCACAATCTCGCCCAGAATGATGCTGGCAAACCCCGTGAGAAGCGTCACGATAACCACGCTCAAGCCGTACAGCAGGCGCGGCTCCACATAGGCTTCTAACGGCTTGAGGGTCTGATAGAAGGGTTCGGCGAGGTTGGTCGCCGCCACGGCCGACGCCAGAAAGCCCAGCAGCGTTACGCCCACCTGCACGGTGGAGAGGAACCGCGTCGGCTCGTTTTTGAGCGCGTTCAGATGCCCTGCCAGCCGATGCTTCTGCTCCAGTAGCATGCGCACCCAGCTGTGGCGAATAGAAATCAGCGCGGTCTCCGCCAGCGCGAAAAAGGCGTTCCCCAGCAGCAGCACCAGAATTATCAGCAGGCTGGTGGTGGGGGTTAGCCCCGTTGTTGCGGTGGGCGCTCCGCCCTCAGCAGGCGCTTGCCCATAGAAAATCCAGAAAGCCAACCCAATCAGCAGAGCCGTTCCCAGAAGGCGCCAGGTTCGGTTGCGACTTCCTGACGGCTTACGCACAGACCGAGTAGAGCCATCTTCCATAGAGTGTTTTCAACCTCCTCATCGGGGCACGAGCCAGTAGATCAGCCCCGCGACGGCGATTCCGAGCAGGCTGCCCAGCACGACTTCGCGCAGGCTATGCACTTTGGCTTCCACGCGGCTCTGGGCGACCAGCGCGGCGAGCAACAGCGCCAGAATCGACGCCAGCAGGTTGCCCGAAACGATGATAATCGCCATCGCGAAGAAGAACCCCAGCGCGGCGTGCCCGCTCATCGCGCCCCCGTGAAACAGGCGCACCTTGCCCTGCGTGGAAAGCACCTTCACCAGTGAGACCACCACGAAAATAATCACCGTGCCCATCGTCAGGGCGACGGCAAGGGTCGGCTCGGCGCGTTCCATCCGCAGGCGAATCTGCTCCAGACGCAAATCGCCCATAAACAGCACCCATGCCACCACCACCGCGTTCAGCGTCGCCACCAGCACCGCGCCCGCCGCAATATCTTTGGCGAACTTCGCTTTGGGGTGATACTCCTCTGTTACCAGGTCCACCGTCGCCTCCACTGCCGAGTTGAACATCTCGGCAATCAGCACCAGCGAGATGGTGAACAGCAACACCAGCATCTCGCGCTTGTCGAGGCGGAAGAGGAACCCCATCAGCAGCACCAGCACGACACTGAAAAAGTGGAACCGCATGTGGCGCTGGGTGCGCACGACGGCGATAATTCCTTCCAGTGCGTAGCGGAAGCCTTCCAGAGGGTGGCGGCGTATCCCGCCTGGCTCATGCGCTTCCGAATCCGGGGGGAGTTCGCGTTGTTCGGGAGGGTCAGTTTTCATCGTATCGCGAGTACCACACCTCCTTCGCTGGGTAGCCGAACGCTCGAAGTAAGGCGCATGCGCGCTGGTTCATCACCTGCTGCTCGGCTTCGGTCTCGTCGGTATACCCCAGCAGGTGGAGCGTGCCGTGCAACGCCAGCATCAGGATTTCGGTGATTGCATCGTGCCCGTTCGGCGCCGCCTGACGCAACGCCGTCGGCACCGAAATCACCACCTCGCCCAGACACACAGGCTGACCGGGCAAAACGGGCGAGGGCGACTCCAGATACCCGAAACTCAACACATCCGTGGGGCGATCCACACCCCGATACTGCCGATTGAGCGCCTGCACCGTCTCGTCGTCTGTCAGCAGGAAGTGAACCTCCATCGGGGTGTCGGGGGGCAGGCGGTCGGACTCCTGGTCAAGGAGCGCGGCGACGACCTGCACGAGGGCTGGCTCCACTTCAGCAGATTCCTGAAGCAGAGGGCGCACAGAGGGCGCAATCTGGACCGTTATCAGGCGTTCAGCCACTGCGGACGGCATAGGCGTCAGTTCCCTCGGTGGGGGCGTTCGGGTATTCCACACGCCGATGGCGCGACGCCACCAGCACCCGCACAAACGCCTCCTCAATCCGCTTCAGGTCGCGAAAGGTCAGCGTGCTTTCGTCCAGCTGACCATCTTCCAGACGCATCGCAATCATGTCATGCACAAAGTTCGCCAGTCGGGCGGGCGTCATCTCGCCCAGACTGCGGGTCGCCGCCTCCACCGTATCTGCCAGCATGATGATGCCCGCCTCGCGTGTCTGGGGCTTGGGACCTGGGTAGCGGAAATGCTGTTCCAGCACGGGGTCATGCCCATCGCCAATCGCCTGATGATAGAAGTAGGTAATCAGGCTGGTGCCATGATGCTGGGCAATAATATCGCAGAGGGCGATTGGCAGGCGGTGCTGGTGCGCCAGATCCACGCCATCGCGCACATGCGAGGCGATGATGCGTGCGGAAAGCGCAGGGTTGATGCGTTCGTGGGCGTTGAGGGTGGTCTGGTTCTCGATGTAAAAGTCGGGTTTGGTCAGTTTGCCGATGTCGTGATAGTAGCCCGCCACACGCGCCAGCAGCGGGTCGGCGCCGATAGCGAGCGCGGCTTCTTCCGCGAGTTGCCCCACCATCTGGCTGTGGAAGTAGGTGCCGGGCGCTTTTTCGCGTAGTTCACGCAAAAGGGGATGTTCGGGCGACGCGAGTTCCATCAGTGTCAGCGGGGTCGCAAGGCGGAAGGGGCGCTCAATCAGGTTCAGCCCCAGCCAGAAGAGGGCAATCGCGCCGATTCCGCCGATGGCGCCCCAGAACGCGCTGCTTCCTGCCTGAAGCGGTGCGGTATCCGCTTCGAGCGCCAGCAGCCCCGACGCCCCTGCCAGCAGCAGGCTCAGCAGCACCCCTGTCCACAGCATGTGCGCGCGTCGCCGCATGGGGGCAATCGCCAGCGCGGATGCCCACGCCGCCAGCCCAACCACGCCCAGCGTTTGTGGTGGCAGGTTCAGCGTTAGCCCCACACCCAGCAACAGCACCGCCGAGACAACCAGCGCCGCGAGCGGATGGATCAGCACGCTCAGGAGCATCGCCCCTGCGACCAGCGGCGCGAACGAGAGGAACCCGTGCGTGTGCGTCAGCGTGTCGCCATCGGCAATCGCGGAAGCCAGGCGAACACCGAGCAGGCTTGCCAGCCCCACAATCATCAGCAGGGCAATTCCGGTTTCACGAGCGCTGTGCGCAATCGGCGAGCGGAGCGCCAACCCGGTGGGACGAGACAAACCCAGATAATGCAGTAGCGGGATCATCAGCCCCACCTGCGCAAAGGCAATCACAAGCCGCTCCAGCCACTGCACGGGCAGGGTACGCAGCTCGCCATTCAGCAGGGTCAAACACCCCACCGCGAACATCCCCACCGCCACATGCCCCCAGTAAACAGGGAGCGACCACGCGCGGTGGTGAATGCCCGACTGCCCGCGACCCCTGCGCAGAGTCGCTCGCCCAATGCGCATGATGGTCTCACAATTACTTCTTCCGACGGCGCTGCTTCTGACGCCGACGCCGCTCGGACGGCTTCTCGTAGTGCGTGTGCCGTTTATACTCCTGAAGAATCCCACTCTGCTCTAATGCCTTCTTAAAGCGCTTGAGCGCGTTGTCTATCGACTCATTCGGACGAATCGTTATCTGTGCCAATGCTCATCTGCCTCCTTCCTTTGCAGGATGGGATTCAATTCTACCCGATTTCCCACGCTCCTGCAAAGGCGCTTTAATTCTATCGGATTCGCGCGGGGAAAATCAAGACCTCTATGAAGGTAAGCGCGGTGTGCTCAGCATCAGCACCCCACAAGTTGCGTGCGCAACCAGCACCAGCGTGCCCAGAATAATCGCTATCCACGCATGCACCTTTCCATGCGCCTGCGGATTCCGTTTCGCTTCCGATAAGCCCATCAGTCCCAGCGGGAGCGCCGCCAGCGCCAGCAGCGCCCCGACACAAGGGATCAGGCTGAACACGGCGAGGTAGTAGCCAATCAGCGCGTAGCGGTTCCTGTAGGGCACGATTCGCGGGAGGAGCTCCGAGTCGCCTGACTGTGGTGTGCCGCTGGCGACAGGAGCGCAATGCTCGCAGTAGGCGCGCCCCTCTGCAATCTCTGTGCCACAAATCTGAGAGCGTATACGGGAAGTAAAAATGTGGAAAAAAACTCCCTATGAACACAGCACACAACACCTACGAGTTCTGTCTCACCGACCAACAGTGGCAACTCATCGAGCCACTCCTGCCCAAGCGCGTCTACGGAACCAAGCCCAAACACCACCCACGCGACATCCTCAACGCCATCCTCTACATCCTCACCACAGGCTGCGCGTGGCGACACTTGCCCAAACACTTCCCGCCCTATACAACCGTCTCCTACCACTTCCACCGCTGGAAACGACTGGGCGTCTGGGAACAGATATATGCCCACTTACGCGAAGCGGTGCGCCTCGCGCACGGCAAAGACCCCCAGCCCAGCACGCTGATTATTGACAGTCAGACCGTCCGAAGCACCCCAAAAGGGGGGTCTATCAACCCCGTACAACGACGGGGTACGACGCGGCAAAGAAGGTCGTCGGGCGTAAGCAGTTTGTGGCGGTAGATACGCTGGGGTTGGTGTGGGGGGTCTGTGTCGTACCTGCGAATATTCACGAGTCTGTAGGCGGACTGGAGGTGCTGGCGCAGGCGTGTCGGGCGTCGTCGCGGGTGCGTCGGGTGTATGTGGACAGTGGGTATCAGGGGCAGTTTGAGCAGGTGTCGTGGGAGGTGTTTGGGGTCGAGGTGCGCGTGGTTGCGAAGGTTGCGGGGGCAGGTTTTGTGGTGTTGCCGAAGCGTTGGTTGGTGGAGCGCAGTTTTGCGTGGTTGAGTTATGCGCGTCGTTTGGACAGGGACTATGAGTCGGATGTGGGGAGTCGCGTGAGTTGGTTATATGTGCGTTTGATCGTGTTGGCGTTGCGTCGTTTATGTCAGTTGGGGGTGAGGCAAGTGTGAGAACTTACTTCCCGTATACGCTCTGACAGCGCATTGTGAAGCCTTCCCTCCTTTTGTTAGGTTTTCGTCAGGGATGGGATAATCCCTGTTGTGCCGCAGGCAGGTACAATTGCTCCATGCGAAAGGGTGCGTTCTGGGCGGTGGTGGCGGTGCTGGTGGGTGCGGCGATCCTTGTGCGCCTGCTCTCTCGTCCCTCTGAAGACGCTCACGAGCGGATGCACGCGGAGGAAGTGAAGGCGCAGGCAGCCGTCGAGTCGCTGGCATCGCTACCGGTTGCCCAGCGACTGCAAAAGCTGAAGGAGTATCTGTCGCTTGAGTCGCCAATCGCCATGCGTGCAGAGGCGGTGGAGGCGCTGGCGCGAATCGATACAGCCGAAGCACGCGCCATGCTCCGCGAAGCCCTGCGCGATTTTGCCTCGCCTGTGCGCGTGCGTGTTGCGGAGACGGCATCGTCCCAACCACGCGATTACGCTCTGGAACTGCTTGTGGACTGCCTCGCCGACCACGATACGGAAGTGCGCCAGAGCGCTCTGCTCGCGCTCCAACAGATACGCGACCGACGCGCCGTGAGCGCCCTCATCACCCTCCTGCGCGAGGACTCAAACGAGAAAACGCAGCACATGGCGATGGGCGTGCTACGCGCTCTTACAGGACAGCCATTTTATGCGCGCTATACCGACCCGCCTGCGAGGCGTCAACAGGCGCGCCAGCAATGGCTGGCGTGGTGGACAAAGACGCAGGCAGAGTTCCCCGCCATCACGCCGCGCCCCGTTCATCCCAGCCAGACTCAGCCCGCGCCTGACCTGACCCTGCGCACCCTGGAAGGCGCCCGGATTTCCCTTCGTCGCCCAGAGAAGCCGCTACTGCTCCACTTCTGGGGCACATGGTGTGGCGCCTGTCAGCAGGAATTGCCTCATCTTACCGCGTTTCACCGCAAGTACGGCAATCAAGTGCAGGTGGTGGGGGTTGCTTTTGATGAGCCTGCAGGCGCACGGGGGCTTCAGCAATTCTGTGCCGCGCGCGGCGTGCGCTACCCGCAGGTGCTTGGCGACGCGCCCATTCGCGAAGCCTTTGACATTCATGGCGTGCCCCAGTCGGTGCTGATCGACACACAGGGGCGCATTCGCTTCTGGTGGGTTGGCGCGCGCGACACCGCGACTTTCGAACGCGCGGTGCAGAGGCTTCTGAAATAGCCGTTCTCGCCTGCCTGCAAACAGGGGCAGAGCCGCACCACTCTGCCCCCACTCAGTTCAAATCACGCGGTTGCGCCCGTCGTCCATCTGGGCGTTGGGACGAATCGGCTTCACACTCGCGACATATTCGGGCTCGTAGTCGATGAGCTTCAGCCAGTCTTCCATCACATCGGACTTGGGGAAGATTTCGTTCTCGGCGTATTCGCGCTCAATCGCGCGCTTGAGGTCATCGGGGCGGATGCCGTGTTCAGCGTTCGGTTCCTCAATCGCGCGGCGGATGGCATACTCCTTCGCGCGATCCACCACCGACTTAATCAGCGCGCCGCTGACCAGATCGCGCCAGTAGAGTGTCTCGACACCGCCGTTGCGCAGGTAGACCTGCAGGAACTCGGTATCGGGCGCCTTGCGCCAGAGGTACTGTACCGCCTGCTCAATCAGGCACTCCCGCGCCTCCTGATAGGAGTCGTATTCGCTGACGAAGGCGGGGTCCAGCGGCAGATTCTCGTGCAGATAGATGCCGAAAATCTCGCGCGTGGCGTCGCGGTCAGGGCGGCGCACCTTGACCTTGCGGTCGATGCGCCCAGGGCGCAAGATGGCGGGGTCAATATAGTCGGGACGGTTGGAGGTCAGCAGCACCACCACATTTTCGAGGCTGACCAGTCCGTCCATCTCAGCGCAAAACTGGGGCACGACCGTGTTGGAGATGTTCAGCCAGCGCCCCGAGCTGCGCGTGCGCAGAATCGACTCCGCTTCGTCGATAAAGATGAACACCAGATAGCCCTCTTTCGCCTTCTCGCGGGCAATCGCAAAAATCTCGCGCACCATCCGCTCGGTCTCGCCCAGCCACATGTTGAGAATCTTCGGACCGCTGATATACATGAAATACTCCTTCACAGGTCTGCCGAGCCGCTCGGAATACTGGCGGGTGAGGTTATAGGCGGTCGCTTTGCCAATCAGCGTCTTGCCACAGCCGGGCGGACCGTAGAGCAGAATCCCTTTGAGGGGTTGCTTATCGAACTTCTTGTAGATTTCCGGATGGAGCAGGGGCAGTTCGATGGTCTCCCGAATGAGCCGAATCGCTTCCTCCTGACCGCCAATCTGGCTCCACTCGATGGGTGGCACTTCCTCGAAGTAGTAGTCGCGCACTTCCTGATGGGGGATATGCTCAATCGCGACTTTGAAGTTCGGCTCGATGCGCACCTCGTCGCCCGGCTTGATGGGCTGCCCCATCAGATCGCTGGAACGGAACACGATTCGGGAGGTCATCCCCTGCGGGTCGTTGGCGACGCGGAGGCGTTTCTCGTCTATCACTTCCTGCACCTTCACAATCGGACCGGCAGGGTGATAGCCGAGGTCGCCAATCACCGCGAATGCCTCGTTGACCTTGACTCGCGTCCCCACGCGGAAGTTGGGGTTTTCCAGTTTGGGGTCAATATTGGCGTAGTATTCGCTGTCGCCAAGCGCAATCATCGCGACGCCCTCTTCGGGCTGGTCCAGAAAGACGCCAATTCGGTTAGCAGGCGAAGTGAGTTTCTGATATGCCTCTTCATACTCCTGAAGCGCTTGCATAGCCTCCTGCATCTGCTTCTCGTCGACCTCCAGCTGGTGTTTGAGCAGTCGCAGGAGCTGGATCAGTCGGAGATCAGTGCGGGGGGCGATTCGCATAATCTCTTCCAGAATCCCCAGCGCTCGTAACTGGGTTTCGGGAAGTTCGAACTCGTCGTCGTAGTCATAGCGGCGTGCCATAGAAAACCTCCTTGCTGGCTTACAGGGGAATTATACTCCAATTCCGCATGATAGGTTTCCGATGGGGTATACTACAGGCGGGCACATGGCGGGGAAAAGAGTGGGGTTATGCCCACTCTTTTCTTTATATCACCGTGTGTCCAAGGGGGTAAGCATGATGTGCAACGAAATTATTGAGGTTTTGAAGCAGTTAGAGAAGGAGCGGAGCATTCCGTTCCCGGAGCTGATGGCAGCCCTGGAGGGCGCGATAGCGAACGCCTATCGCAAACATCGCCATCTGCCCAGCAGCGCCCGGATTCGCGCCCAGTGGGCGCCCGAAGCCCCCAACTGTTTCCGCGTGTTCGTTGAGAAGGAGGTTGTGGGAATCGTCACCGACGAGAACACCCAGATTAGCGTGGAGGAGGCGCGCAAGATGGATCCGAACCTCGAGGTGGGCGACACAGTCTCTATCGAGATGTCGCTGGAGGAGATGGGGCGCGTGGCGGTGCAGAACGCCTTCCAGATTCTGACGCAGCGCCTGCGCGAGCTGGAGCGCGAACATGCGATGCGCGACCTGCAAGCCCATGTGGGCGATGTGATTACCGCCCGTGTCGAACGCTTTCAGGGCAACACGGTGATTCTTTCCTATGGGCGCGTGGAGGTGATTCTGCCGTACCGTCATCAGATTGAGGGCGAACACTACGCGATTGGCGATAACCTGAAAGTGTTGATTCTGGAAGTGCAGGTTCCTCAGCGCGAAGGCGGGCGCGAGCCGCGCTTGCGCGATATGAAAGTAATTGCCTCCCGCACCGATAAGCGGCTGGTCGCCCGATTGCTGGCACAGGAGTCGCCCGAAGTTGCCAACGGCGAGGTGGAAATCAAGGCGATTGCCCGCGCCCCCGGCGAGCGCACCAAGATTGCCGTGCATTCGCGCAACCCGCTGATAGACGCCGTAGGCGCATGTCTGGGACAACGCGGCATGCGAATTCAGGCGATTAGCAACGAGCTGGCAGGCGAGCATATCGATGTGGTGGAATGGAGCAGCGACCCCGAAAAGTTTATTCGCGCGGCGCTCAGCCCCGCCCGGGTGAACCGCGTGATAATTACCGACAAAGAGAACAAGCGTGCTGTGGTGGTTGTGCCCAATAATCAACTGCGTCAGGCGGTGGGGCGCGGCGGCGTGAATGTGCGCTTAGCCGAGGAACTCACAGGCTGGACTCTGGAGGTTCACTCGGAGGAAGAGATTGCCAAGCAAGAGCGCTCGGCGCGGCGCGGCGCATGAACCCATTCGGCGGTGCGCGGCATGCATGCGCACCGCCCCCAAATCGCATCTTCTCCGATTCGTGCGCCTGCCCCAGACCCAGCAGGTCGTCTTTGACTCCCAGCAAAACCTCCCCGGACGCGGCGCCTATCTGTGCCCACAGAAAGCGTGCCTTCAACGCGCTTTGAAACGCAACGCCCTCAGTCGGGCGCTCCGAACCTCTGTGCCCCATGCCCTGCTGGAAACCCTGCTGGAACAGACCCCGTAGAACTACCTGAAGAAACGGGTATACTCTAAAGACCCAGAGAGTCGCGCGGTTTCTAAGGAGGGAAGCCTTGTTTAGTGGGGAGAAACTGGAGTTCTGGCGACGGATTCCCCCGAAACGGTGGGGGGCACTGCTTCAGGCGGTGGCATGGGACGCCCTGACGCTCTCACTGGCGCTGGTCGTTAGCATCGGTCTGGTCGAGAATTTTCGTTTCACGCCTGCAGATTGGCGTTTGATTGCATGGGGAGCGCCCCTGCTGTCGCTTGCCGCATTTCTCCTGCTGTTTTCCAAAGGGCTGTATCGTGTTCAGAGCCGATATGCCGGTGTCGTGGACATGATTCATCTGCTTCAGGCGTCCCTGATTCTGGGCGTGTTGAGCGCAGGTGTGTTTTACGGGGGAACAGTGTGGCTGGGGCGCCCGTTCCGTGTGGTGGAGCCTGTTTTGTTTTTCTTTCTTACGGCGAGCGGGTTGGGCGCGTTTCGGCTCTGGCGGCGTGCGTTTGACTGGTACGATGCACTTCGGGACAAGGGGCGCGAGCGTAAGCGCACCCTGATTGTGGGGGGCGGCGACGCGGGCGAGATGGTCATGCGCGAAATCCAGCGCAACCCCGAATCGGGGCGCCGTATTGTGGGGTTTGTGGACGACAACCCGCTCAAACGTCACGCCCGCATCCACGGCTATCCATGCCTGGGAACAACCGAAGATATTCCGCAGCTGGTCGCGGAGTTCGGCATTCAGGAGATTATTATTGCAATCCCTTCGGCGGAAGGTTCCGCAATACGGCGCATTTTTGAAATCTGCCGACGCACCCCCGCCCGCATCCGAATCGTGCCCTCTATCCCCACGATTTTCGAGAAGGGCGTCCAGCTGCAGCAGATTCGTGAGGTGGATATCGAAGACCTGCTCCCGCGCGAGCCGGTGCGTTTTGATCTGCGTGCGGTTTCGGATTATATCGAAGGCGAGCGCGTGCTGATTACGGGCGCAGGCGGCTCCATCGGCAGCGAGCTGGCGCGACAGGTGGTGCTGCTGGGTCCTGCCGCACTGATTCTGCTGGGCAAGGGCGAGAACAGCATCTATTTCATCCAGCGCGAGTTGATAGAGAGGCACGACTACGAACCGCGTTGTGTGATTGCCGATGTGCGCGATGCCTCCCGCATCGAGGCGGTGTTTCAGGAAGAGCAACCCACGATAGTGTTCCACGCCGCGGCGCACAAGCATGTCCCCCTGATGCAAGCCAACCCGATCGAAGCCATCAAAAACAATGTGCTGGGCACATGGGTCACGGCAGAGAGCGCGGCACGCAACGGCGTGCGCAAATTCGTCTATGTGTCCACCGACAAGGCGGTCAAACCCGCCAGCATCATGGGCGCCACCAAGCGCGTGGGCGAGATGATTGTGCAGGCGCTGGCGCACGAAACCGAAACCGAGTTCGCGATTGTGCGCTTCGGCAATGTGCTGGGCAGTCGCGGCAGCCTCGTGCCCACCATTCAGGCACAAATCGAAGCAGGCGGTCCCGTGCGCCTGACCCATCCTGAAATGCAACGCTATTTTATGAGTATCTCGGAAGCCGTGCATCTGATTATGCGCGTGGGTGCCTTTGAAAGCCGCGGCGACATCCACATTCTGGACATGGGCAAGCCCGTAAAGATCGTGGACCTCGCCCACGACCTGATCCGCCTGTACGGACTGGTGCCGGGCAAAGATATCCAGATTATCTATACGGGCGTGCGCCCTGGCGAGAAACTGCACGAGGAGCTCTGCTACGACGAGGAGCATCTGGAGCCGACGGTGCATCCCAAGATTCGGCGCGTTACCAACGGAAACGCACCCGACTGGGAGTGGCTGCGGCAACAACTGGAGGTGCTGATAGACCTCTGTGAGTCGAATCAGGCGGAGCGGGCACAGGCGATGTTGATGGAGCTGGCGACGGGCAGGTTGAAGCCCCCTTACGGTGCGCACGGGGTAAGGCACGCATGAAGCGATTGGCGCTGGCGCTGACCGGGATACTGGGCTGGAGCGCGTGGAGCCAGCAACTGCCCGTGCGCTATGATCCCCTCTATGATGTAGGCGCCGCCCTCCTGAAAGAACCGCTTTCGATAGCAGGCACCCCTCGCGCCCTCGACGAGTGGCAAGATGCCCTCCAGAACGCGCCCCAGAGCCACCTGCGCACCGTCGCGCTCTGGAAACTGGGCGACGCCGAAAGGCTCCCTGCAGGACACGGCGCGCTGTTTGTGCAAACCCACCTCTACGGATACCTGAAAGAAGACTGGCAGACCCCCGCAAAAGCGACCTATCGGGTGAGCGGAGTCTATGCGCTGGGCGAGCAGGCGCTGCTGGAATGGGTCTGGAGCGACGCGCCACGCCTCGCGCCCCCTGCGGTGGTGAACCTGCCAGAGCCATCTCCTGAAGTGTTTGACACGCTGCCGCTGGCGCGGCTCACCTTTCGCACGGGCGAGTGGGAGTGGCAGTTCGGGCGTGCGCCCCTGCGCTGGGCGGGCGGCTACAGTGGCGCGCTGCTGGTCAACGACACCACACCCCCCGTTGCCTATGGGAAAGTCGCGTTTCCGTTTCGCCTCCCCGTGCTGGGGGAGTGGCGCTTTGAACAGTTTTTTGCGGAGACGCGCCAGTCGGGGCGCACGGTGTGGTGGGGCGGGCGACGGTTCGAGCGCGAACTGGGCAGGCGATGGACTCTTTCGCTCGCAGAAGCCTTCAAGGCGCTGAGCCTGCCCGACGGCGCCCTGAGCCAGATTGCCCCTTACTACGCCTACCAGAAATGGATGAGTACCGCCGAGCGCGGTTCAGGCTGGTTCAACTACCTCGCGGAAGTGGGCGTGCAGTACCGCTTTGGAGAACACAATCGGCTCTATGCCTTCTGGCTGACGGACGACATGCGCGCGCCTGATTTCTGGGGCGGTCGGGGCGCCAGCACGCCGCGCAAAACCGCACTGCTAATCGGCGCCCGGCTCTATCCGAACCCCCACACGCGCGTCGTGCTGGAACTGGTGCGCACGGACGGCACGCGCAACGGCGGGGTCTATGGCGATTCGGGGCACGACCCCCGCTACGCTTACAACCTGAACGGCTTCCCGATGGGACATCCCTTCGGCGCGAACCAGATAGGGTTTTACGGGCGTCTGGACTACCAGCACAAAGCGTGGCTGGTCTCGCTGGAAGGGTATAACCTGCGTCGGTTTCACGCCTGGTATGGGGGCGAGCGCGGGTTTGAGTTCAACGCGAGCCTCGCACGGCAGGTGGACGAGCGCACGCTCATCCGCCTGCGCTACCGCACGCGCTCCCTGCGCAACGCGGGCGACCCCGACGCCCGATGCGGCTGGCAACTGGAATGGCAACAGCGGTTTTAGCCTCCCAAACCCCAAAAACTGGTATTTTTACCAGCCGTAGAACACTCATACCCGGTGTATAATTGCAGGCGAGGGCGAAGCGCCCAGCGAAACCCCAAAATTCGCCCCGCCGGCTGTCCGGTTTTGGGCGAATTTGGAGTCTAATTCAGTGAAGGGGCAGAAAGGGAGCGCATCACCCGAAGCCCTCAGAAAATCTCGTCACAGGAGGTTGTTGGATGATGAAACGAGCAACTTTGTGGTTGAGCAGCATTGCAGTCGCCGCGCTGATGGCAGGCGCGAACGCGCAGGTGATAATCTACCAGACCAGCTTTGAAGGGTTTGCAACAGGCAGTATTAACGGGCAAGACGGATGGGCAAACGGTTCGGGGGGTGGCGCCTCCCAATCCATCGTAAATACATTCGCTCGCACCGGGTCTCAGAGCTTGTTCTGGGACAACACTGGCGCGCTTAACTCGTTCTACAGCGTTCGTCGTTCGTTCAACGGACAAGCTGGCGCAATCACCCCCATAACGCCTCTTGAGGCAAGCGTTTGGATTCATGTGAATCCGGGCACAGGAGCAGACCGCCTCTATGGCATTTACCTCACGAACTCTGGTACTGGCACACTCGGAAGCACTGTGTTGGGCGCTACGATTTCGGGCGACGGAGGCTTCCGTGCAGGGACAACCTGGGGCGCGACCTACTCTTCTACTGCACTTTACACCAATCCAGCGCTTGTCGGAAGCTGGGTGCGTGTTGTGCTCCGCTATGATGGAACAGGCGGCTCCGCAGCGGTGTACGATGCTTCAGATACCCTGCTTTTTAGTACCAACTTTGATACAGTCAGTCTGGGCGGCGCCAACGGTACAGGGACTAACTCCTGGAATGTCAATCTCGGCAGTGACTATATAACAACCACGAATCGTGCAGGTAGTGCGTATATGGACGACCTGCGTATCTGGGTCGTCCCCGAACCCGCGAGCATGGTCGCGCTGGGGGCAGGTCTGGTGGGTCTGCTGGGTCTGCGCCGGCGCAAGAAGTGAGCGACGGGCGTTTTCGCCCTACAAATGTGGAGTGCGGAAGCCTCGCTTCCGCACTCTATAAGTTTAACGAATCCTCGCGCTCAAGCCCTGCGCCATCTTAATCTCGGTGCCGTGGTTGACGGTGAAGGCGACTTTGTGCGTAACGGCATCGAACAGGGCGGACGCGCTGGGGTGTCCGTTCCCGCTGGCTTTGACCCCGCCGAAGGGCAGATGCACCTCCGCGCCGATGCTCGGAAGGTTCACATAGCCCACGCCGAAGTCGCAGTTGTCGCGCACATAGCGCCACTTGCGGTAGTCTTCCGTAATCACCGCCATCGCCAGCCCGTAGGGCGTGTCGTTATAGACATACACCGCCTCTTCCAGACTGCTGACGGGAATAATCGCCACATGGGGGCTGAACGCCTCCTCGCGTAGCACGAAGCTGTCGGAACGGTGCTTCATGCGATACACGAACGGCGCCACGAAGTGCCCATACTGCAGCTCGCCCTCTTTCAGCAAGCCGCCCGGCAGCAGCACCTCCGCGCCCTCCTCAATCGCCTTCTGGTTATGATGCAGGTACTTCTGCACACCCTGCTCGTTAATCAGCGGTCCCATGAAGGTGTCTTCGCGCAGACCGTTGCCGATGTTAATCATGCGGGCGGTCTCCACGAAGCGGCGGGTGAACTCAGGCTCTATCTTCTCATGCACAATAATGCGGTTGGAGGAGACGCACCGTTGTCCGCTGGTCTTGAAGGCGGAGAGAATCGCGGCGTGGACGGCGATATCGAGGTTGGCGTCGTCCAGCACAATCACGGCGTTTTTGCCGCCCATCTCCACAGCGCAGAACTTGTGCTGTTTGGCGCACTCCTGCTCGATATACATCCCGACCGCGCGCGAACCGGTGAACACCACCACATCCACGCCGGGGTGATGCACCAGCGCGTCGCCTGCATCCTCGCCGTAGCCCTGCACCACATTAATCACGCCAGGCGGAAAGCCTGCCTCCACGAACAGCTCGATCAGGCGATGGGCGCAGATGGGCGTGTCTTCGGAAGGCTTGAACACCACCGTGTTGCCTTCCAGCAGGCTGGGCAGAATCGTCCACAGGGGGATCGCAATCGGGAAGTTCCAGGGGGTAATGCACGCCACCACACCTTTGGGCTTGCGCAGGATGTAGGCGTCTTTTTCGGGGATTTCGCTCTCGACAATTTCGCCGTGCGGCATGCGCGCCATGCCCGCGACATACTGCGCCATGTGCAGAGCCTCTACCACATCGGCGCGCCCTTCGTTAATGGGCTTGCCGCACTCGCGGGTCACGAGTTCCGAAAGGGCGTTCAGGTCGCGTTTAATCAACTGGGCTAACTGGTCTATGTATTCGCCGCGCTTTATGCGTGAGAGCCGCCGCCATGATTCGAACGCCTCCCGCGCGGCTTGCACGGCTTTATCCACATCTTCGGCGGTGGAGCGGGGGGCAGTACCGACAATCTCGCGGGTATCGGCGGGGTTGTAGCTCTCAAAGCGCGCTCCAGAAACCGATTCCTGCCACTGACCACGAATCAGGTTTTTTGCTTCAACAGGCTTCATCGTCAGAACCTCCTTCTTTTGGTGTGGCTCGCCTTTGAGCCAGGGGAATTGTACCCGAAAGGCGACGCGAGAAAACCGAAAAGCCCCCTGCCTTAGAGGGGCAAGGGGCTTTAGCACTTCGTGGCAGAGACCCGTTATGGCAGGGTCGCCATTTCGCCGTAGAGACCCCACAGCGCCCAGTCGCCACGCCAGCGCATCGGTTCATTGCCAATCGTCCACGCCATCCCGCCAGGCACATTGTTGATGGACGGCTGGAAGTCGTTGGCGGTGGGGCATTTCGCGAGGAAGGCGTCCGCCTTCATCCACTTGGCGTGCCCGTCCACATAGGTGATAATCATGCCGTCCATGTGGGGCGCGACCTTGCGATCAGGCGTGGCAGCACGGGGGTACCCATAAATCAGCACCTCCCAGAGGTGCCGGTGCGCCATCGGGTAGGCGGTTTGAATGGGCTGCTGCCCCACCACATAGTGGCGGATGCCAGGGAACTTATCTTCCATCAAAATCATCGTCTCGGAGGGGCGCAACACGCCTGCCATCGTACCACCCAGGAACGAGTTGCGAATCTGCTGACTCGCGCCCGTGCGGTTCCATGTGTTCAGAGCGCCCGTGATATGGAGCGCCAGCGCATAGCCCCCATCAAAAATCTCGGCGTTCTGCTCCCACGCCGTGCGATCAAAGGGTCGGCTGGGGCAGAAGAAAATCTGGATGTTCTTCACATACGGATAAATCCAGTACTGCCATTTATAGTGGTTCACGCGCTGACCATAGGGTCCCGAGCAGCCCACGGCGTTCGGCTGATAGGGGATTCGCTGGGGCGCAATACAGTCGTCGTTGCGCGGGAAGGTTTCGTCATAGTCGTTCACATACATCGTAATGCCGAGTCCTATTTGCTTGCAGTTTGACAGACAGGTCGTTTGACGCGCTTTTTCACGCGCCTGGGCAAACACAGGGAACAGGATGGCTGCCAGAATTGCGATAATCGCAATCACGACCAAGAGCTCAATCAGTGTAAACGCTTTGCGCATAGGGTGTTCTCCTCCTGCGGGAGTATTATACCCCACACGAAATGTTAAAGGGGGTTTAAAAACCCGAAAACTGGTAAGACACCACAGGGGGTGGGGTATAATAGGCATGCCTATGCCCAAACGGAAGCGTAAGCCGTTCCGACGCTACTTCACGGTTGCAGAAGCGAATGCGCTCCTGCCCGAATTGCAGGTAAAACTGCTCCGATTACAGGCGATGATGGCGCGCCTGCGTGAAGAGTACGCCGAAAAACAAGCGGAGCTGTTCCAGATTGCCCAGCGCAACGGCAAATACCCCAACTGGGAACCCTCCACCATTGCGCAGGAAGTGCATCGTGCCGTGGACGAACTGCACGCGATGGGCGTGGTCATCAAAGATATTGACGAGGGGATTGTGGACTTTCCCCATTTGCGCGAAGGGCGCGAGGTCTTTCTGTGCTGGAAACTGGGCGAAGACCGTGTCCGCTACTACCATGAACTGGACGCAGGATTTCGCTCGCGCAAGCGCCTCAGTGAGGAGTGAACCGTGTTGCAAGTGCGTGCGCCCGGGCGTGTGAATCTCATCGGCGAGCACACCGACTACAACGAGGGGTATGTGTTGCCCGCGGCGATTCACCTCGGCGTGCGACTTTATGCCCAGCCGCGCCCCGACTCGTGCTGTGTGGTCTACTCAGAGACGCTGGATGACCAGATTGCGTTTGACCTCAGCGCTCTGCCCCCGCCTGAGGCGCTCCCTTCAGGCTGGATCCGGTATGTGGTGGGCGTCGCGGCGATGCTTCAGGAACATACGAGGCGCACACTCACAGGCTTTGAGGGGGTCGTTACCAGCGACCTGCCCACAGGGGCGGGACTCAGCTCCTCTGCCGCGTTAGAGAGCGCGTTCGCCGTGCTGTGGAACCATCTGAACCAGCTCGGCTTAGACCGGAAAACGCTCGCGCTGTTGTGCCAGCAGGCAGAATGGCGCTACGCAGGCGTGCGATGCGGCGTGATGGACCAGTTTGCCAGTTTGCTGAGCGAATCGGGTTGCGCCCTGTTTCTGGACACGCGGACCCTCGCCACCGAGCAGGTGCCCCTTCCACAGGAGTGGGTGATTGTGGTCGCCGACACGGGCAAGCCGCGCACGCTCGCCGAATCGGCGTACAACGAGCGTCGAGCGCAATGTGAAGAGGCAACCACTGCCTTTCGTGCGATGCTGGGCAGTACGGTGAGCGCCCTGCGCGATGTGAGCGAAGAGGACGCCATGATTCTGCTGCCGCTGCTGGACGAGCCGTTGCGCCGCCGGGCGCGCCATGTGATTGGCGAGAACGCGCGGGTGCGCGCTTTTCTGCATGCCCTGCGTGCAGGCGACCCCCAGCGCGTGCGCGCCCTGATGCTGGCATCCCATGCCTCCCTGCGCGACGACTACGAGGTCAGCTGCCCCGAACTGGACCAGATGGTGCAGGCGTGCATGGAATCGCCGGGGTGTGTGGGTGTGCGGATGACGGGTGCCGGGTTTGGCGGCGCATGCGTGGCGCTTGTGGAACGCGAGCAGTTAAACACCTTTCTGGAATCGGCAGAGCGCCGCTACCGCCAGCAGAGCGCGTACACGCCGCGCTTCATCCCCTGCGAAGCCTCGGCAGGCGCAACCCTTGTAGAGGATGAGGTATAATCCCCCCTTACAAGGAGGTGCGTTATGCGAACTTACACATGGGTAGCTGGATTGCTCCTGATCAGTGCATGCGCGACTGCACAAGTGGAACCCCGCGGTGAAAACCCCGCCATCCGCTTCAACACGCTTTTCGGCAGCACCGGGCTGATTACTGTGCCGACTTCCACCACCACGCGCCATGAGCGCTTCCAGCTGGGCACTGCGTTCGGCAAGGACACACGCACCGTCTCGCTCAACTGGGGTATCTTCCCCAGCATCGAGGTGGGTGGGGTGTTTGTGGACCGCCAGAACGCCGAGAACAAAGTGCTGGGCACAGCAAAGGTCACCATCATCCCCCAGAACTTCGACTGGCTGGAGATCGGACTGGGCACGATTGACCCGTTTGACGCCATCGAGCGCACTGCCTACGGGATTGCCAGCGTGAATGTGAGTGTGCCCGACGAGGCGCAGGGGCGGGTCGTGGGGTTGCGGGTGCATCTCGGCTACGGCACGGGGCTGTTCCGCGACAAGGTTATCGGCGGCGGCGAAATCTTTCTTGGTGAACAGTTCAGCATCGTCGCAGAGTATAACGGTGCGGACACCAACGCCGTGTTGCGCTATATCCACGACGAGAACCTGCGCATGCAGCTGGGCGTCCAGGGCAAGGTGCTTCACTTCGCCACAACCTACGGGTTGAGTTTCTAATGGGAAAATGCGTGGGAACCTCTGGAGAGAGGTTCCCACGAAGTGGTTTATTGGGAAGTATCCCCCTCTGCAATCTTGCAGGTACTCAATAACTTGGCGTCCAGAATGCCGTTCATGAGAGCCTTGACAACCATCTGAATGTTATTCTGCACTTTGAGTTTGCGGCGTATTGAGACCAGATGTTTCTTAAAGGTCGAGCGCGTGATACACAGTCTATAGGCTGCCGAGTCGATGTGCCCCGTTTGGGCAAAAACGCAAAGCACCTCTAACTCACGGGGTGAAAGCAAAGTACGAACACCGGCTTCAGCAAGTTCATGATGGTCCCTGCCATTCATCGCAAATCACCGTTATGGGGTTTCAACGCCTTGCCTTAGAATCCTGCTCTGGGGGAGTCTGAAGATGGGTCAAGATTTGCCTATGCAGGCTTTCCGAGCGGGCGCAAAGAGTCATTCGTTGGAAGAGAGCGCGTGCTTCGGGCTGGGACGCGGCATGCTTCTGGGCAAGTTCCCATAAGGCTTGCTGGACTTCAGGCTCTTGCTCCCGACAGAACGCTTCCACCACATGAATCAGGGGTACCGGCTCGCGATGAAAACCAAGAGCGCGACAGGCTTCGCGACGGACTGTGGCGTCCTGATCGGTGGTCGCCGCATGCCAGAGTAACGCCTGCGCATCGGGGAGCTCCAGAAACCGCAGGGCAGAGACTGCCTGACGGCGCAACCAGGGGTTCGGGTGCGCTACAAACGGTCTGACCCACGGCAAAATGGTGGGCTGGGCGCTGTTCCCCAAGGCACTCAGGTAAAGCCCCTGCATGCGCGGTTCCGTCGCATGGGTTAATCGCTCTCGAAGCCACTGCATGATTTTTACGGCGACAGGATGATTGGGGGCAAGACGCACCATCCCACCGGCGCTGAGAATCCAGTTCGCCTGAATCAGGTCTTCAGGAGTCGGAGGAACCCTCTGCGTCTGACGCCATACATATGCCAGCAAGTCTGGACTGGTTCGCTTCAGCATGGCGAGCAAGTTAAGGAATTGCGTTATGACCTCCTTGCGGGCAGCGAACCGTTCCAATAGTTGAATAGCGGCGCGTTGCGTATCTCCCAGAGCGGGGGTATACTCGCTGGCTGCCAGCAGGCAAGCCAGCACAAAGACCACCAGGTAATCGCTCGGCTCGATAGACACGAACCACTGAAGGAACGCTGGCAACTGCTTTGGGTAGAGCGCAAAAAACGCCCGCAACTGCGTAAAGAGAGTATTATCGTTGACAGGTCGGTCTATGTGATTCGCTTCGCGGAGCCGCTGCTTGGCACGCTCCAGCGTAAAATCTCGAAGCGCCTCCCGATAGAGCTGGGCGTTAAATTCGTCGTAGGTCAGTTTCTGCAAGATGGGACGGCGTACTCCCTTTTTTTGAAGGGAACTCCACTGTTCTTGAGCACGCCGAATTTCAGCCCGGGTGAGGGGCTGCGGCGACCGTGTTTGACGGAGCGTAATCTGATATTCGGTGACCCCAAGGTTCTCAAGAGTGGAAGTAAGGCGCAGGGCTCCCTCTAAAGCCACCAGACTTTGGGTAGGGGAGTCGTAATCGATCGTGTAGTGTGCTGCCAGCTGCGCCAGCGGTGCCATTATGTCGGGGTTTTCGGTAGGGCGGGTTTGCCATGTTTTGTGGAAACGCCTCCGATGTGCAGTGCGCTCCACAAGTTCATAGGTAGCCCATACCTCGCGGTCTACCCACCGCTCGGTTAACTTCCACGAAGTCTGGGACGCCTCAGCGATTTGAAACCAGCAAGCCAGCTGGCGTAGAACTTCCTGCGCCAGCGGCGCCACAGGCGGCAAAAACATGCCGTTCTGGAGCTGAAAGGGAGGCGTATAAGTAATCGCACAGGGTATCTGCAAGCAGGATTGGAGTGCCGTGCGCACGCGCTCTTCCAGCGCGCCTAAGCCTTCTGCGATAAACCGACAGGCGGTCACTGTGAGCAACAAGCCGTGTGTAAAGGGCAGATGGGTCAGGTTCAGAGTTAACTCCAGCGTGACTCCGAACGCCTGTGGCAACCCGACCATTGTGAGTTCGCTGCGTGTTTGCATCTGGTAACGAACGCGGTATGCGGCCCTTTCACCGCGTCGGAGGGGAGGACGGAGAAGAGATTCTGAACGCTTCATCGCGCGTGGGGAGTGGTGTGGGGCATTGCCCCACACCAGGGAGAGTGGTTAGTTGAAATAGTGGCGCCCACTCCAGTTAATCAGCCAGCCGTCGTGATTGAAGCCAGGCCAGTTGAACAGTTCACCGCCGGTGCTCCAGGACCAAAACCAGACCGAAAGCCCCGCTCCCCAGGTCACCCGACCGCGTAGCACATCCTGTGCCTCGCTTCGGGCGCGGATATAGCGTTCCGCGTAGTAGCGTCCGTTTTCCTGACCGACCTGGACCCCTGCGACGGTGGGCAGTCGCCAGGTCGCCACATTGATCTCAGCCCGGAGTTCTGCCCATACGCTGACCACCCAGATGCTGGCTTCTGCCCGCGCATTGCCATACCCTGAGAGATTGAACCGTGGAGTGATGCCTGCCTCGATAGCCGGGGAGTTATTGACGGCGTTCAAGCCAGCGCTGTAGCGATAGTCCAGATAAGCAGACCCACGGGCACCCAGTTCGCCAGTTACCCGAATGACCCAAGCCCAGAACTCAAACCGAACCGGGTCGGGGTTGAAGTTCCAGAGTTCCAGCGCTCGAGAGCCGCTGTACTCTTCCGAGATGCCCGTTGTGAAATCGTTGGTGAAGGGTCCATTTTCTGGCCAGCCCCAGCGTCGCTGACCGTTGACATACGCCTCGATAGAAGCGGTAAACCGCAGGTTTGTGGGAGAGGTCGGCTCAAGGCGTGCTTCTGCGACGCCGCGAACCACCTCGCGATCCTGCCCCCAGAGGCGTACCATGCCCTTGCCCTCCGCGTAGGCGCGGAAGTTCACAGGCGCGATGTCGCCCGAAAGACCTGTCTGCACCTGAGCGCGGGCGCCGATATACCAGTTGCCCAGCCAGCCGCTGTCCCAGCTCCAGGGCAAATTGAAGCCCCCAGTCGGGTTGAACGCCGATTCTTCGGGTCCCGGAGTGGGCACACCCTCGGGATAGACCTGAGCCTCAAAAACCGCTTGCTGACGCGCCAGCTCTTGCGGCTCATACATGCGCTTGGAGGGCACATGCACATGGCGCGATTTCTTGAGCGAGTAGCCCAGAGTGTTCAGGTATCGTTCCAGGGTGTTGAGGCTGGCGTAGAACTCCTTCGCCGTCACCTTGGTCCCATCCGGAAACACCAGTACCGTATCGGGAGATACAGGCTTCCCCGTTGTCGGGTCCACCATCGGGAACGGTTCGAAACTCACCGGAGGACCTGCGGGGATAGGCTGGAACGGGGACGGGTTCGAAGTGTTTTGCGCCACACCGGAAGCGACGACGGAAACAGCCAGAACAAAGCTCCACAAAGAACGCTGCATCATCCTTTACCTCCTATCGATTTTGCAAGCGGTGCTTGCACTTAATATTAATGCGGGCAAACCCCTGCGTTCGTCAAGTGTCCAAAGGTACCATTTTCACCGCCGGAACCCTTCGGGGCGGTTTCTCTAAATTGCTCATGCATAGGGTATACTTACGGGGCGCAGTTGGGATAAGGAGGCGATAGACGATGGAAGTGATTCTCATTCGCGATGTGCCCAATCTGGGGAAAGAAGGCGAACGCAAAAAGGTAGCAGGCGGTTATGCACGCAATTATCTGATCCCGCGCGGGCTGGCGGTGCCGGCAACCGAGAGTAACCTCAAAGCGTGGCAAGAGAAACAGCGCGTGCTTCAGCAAAAGGCGGAGCAGCTCCGCCAGAAAGCCCGCGAATATGCAGAGCGCCTGAACGGGCAACGGGTGACGATTATCGGGCGCACGGCGCCCAACTCCACCAAGCTGTTCGGCGCGGTAACAGCAGACCATATCGCCGACGCCATTCAGGAGCATTTTGGACTGAAGATAGACAAGCGCAAGATTCATCTCGACGACCCCATCCGCACCGTGGGCACGCACACGGTGCATATCCGCTGGGAGCCGGGGATTGAAGCAGAGTTGACCGTGGAAGTGGAGGGGCAGAGCGGATAAAGCGCTCTGCTATCCTCCACACGCCTGCCCGAAGTTGAACAGCACCAGCAGCAAGTCGGCGTCGTCCACAACGCCATCCCGATTGAGGTCTTCCGCAAGGCTGCTGCCCGTTTGCCCGAACGCAAACAGCACTGCCAGCAGGTCGGCGTCGTCTATCACGCCGTCGCGGTTGATGTCGCCCGCGGGCAGGCTGAAGTTCTGGCTTACGGTATTGCTCAGCGAAACGGCTGCCTGCTGACAGAGCCAGCTACCCTCCAGCGTGCTGACAGTGAGCATGGCACTCCCTGCAAGGCTGGTCTCAAACTGATACGCACCGCCCGTGCCCAGTGTGAGCGTGAACACCTCCTGACTGCTCCCCTGCTGAACGGTGAAGCGAACCTCTCTGCCCGCTGGATTGCTCACGCCTTCCAGCGCGACCGTGCCCTGCACCAGCACAGGCTGTACCGTCAGGAGGTTCGTGCCCACAGTGGTGTGATAGGTGCTGCTGCCTGCATACTCCACACGCAAAATATGGTTGCCCAGTCCCAGCGTGAGGGGGATGGTGTAGGGCAGAGTTGCCGTGCCACCGGCGTCGGTGGTGGCAGTGCCGATGGGGGTCGTGCCGATTTTGAAGGTGAGTGTTTGCCCCCCAATCGGGGCGTTATCCAGCGACTGGCGTAGTGTTGCCTGAAGCACGACGCTGGCGCCCCGCCTGCCCGAAGCAGGCGAAACGGTGAGGCTCGTGGCACGCCGCACCTGCCACAGGCTCGTGAAAATGCGGTCATCCACCATAAAATCGCCCGTGTTGATGCTGTTGCTGTTGTTGCGGTCGTACCAGAGCGCGGTCAACACATCGTACATGCCTGCGGCGGCGTCCGGGGGAATCTGGAAGAATCGCACGCGGTTGGAAGTGCCCGCTGTGATGCTCACTTTGAGGTCGCGTGTGGGATCGCTGAGCCAGTCGCCACCGCCTGTGCGGATGGAAGCGCCCAGAATAACGGAAAAGTCATGCGTGGCGTCTATGGTGTAGGCGAGCGTGCCCTGCGTCCCTGTGGCGATGGGGTTCGGCGAGGGCGTGAGGTTTGTGATGGTCGCCACACCCCCCTGCACCAGCTGATAGCCTGCAGGTCCGTAGTAGTGGCTCAGAATCTGCTGCCAGTTTTTGGTTCCGTAGCCGTGCTGGGGCGCGGCACTGGTACAGGCTTGCGAGCTGGAGAGTCTGCGTCCTGTTGCCCAGCGTGCGGAACCCCACTGACACATCCCGCGCCCGTGCCCGTTGGTGGCGAATCCTGCGCATACAGGGTCGGCAATACAGGGCCAGCTGCTGCCCGTGCCCGAATAGCCGTCGCCGCAGCCGGCGTTATTGTTCTCGGCAGAGTATTCGGCGCGTGCAATCGTGCCTGAAGAGGTGAGCAACACATAGCGCGTGGTGGCGTCTACCGCCGCGTTGCCGTTGCTGGTCTGGTTGCCTGTGAACACCTGACAGGAGGTGCTGTCGCAAATGTCATAACTGCTGGTGGCGGGGGAGTAGACAAACGAGACCCCATAGCTGCGCACGGCGACCGCGCCCGCTTTGAGCGACTCCATCCCGCCCGCTACATTCCCCCAGCAAGCGTACCACTCGCTGGTGATGACGCCCTTGCAGTAGGTCTCCAGCGTGTAGACTTCCACACGCTGGCAGTTGGTTCGGGAAGTGCAGTTGCGTCCCACCCGAATGTATTTCGGGAGCACAATCGGTGCGGGCGCAGCGGGGGCGAAATCCCCATTCGCGCTGGGTTCTGGCGCAGGCGCCGGTTCACACTCGTCGCAGGGCTGGGGTGGGGATGTGTCGCGGTGGCGGGGCGAGCGCATGTCGGTCTGTTCTGTGCCCGTGCCCGGCTCCATCGTGAGGCGGTAAATCCAGTCGCCGCCACTCCAGACCTGAACCTGCTCCAGCACGCGCGTGCGATAGCCCGCTTTCTGCAGAATCAGCGTCGCGTAGGGCAGTTTCTGAACGGGAAACTGAATCAGGAAAAAGCCACGCGAGTCGGTCTGGGTGGTCTCCTTCGCGCCCATCACTGAGACCTGTACCCCCGCCAGAGGCTGACCGCTTACCTCGTCCATCACCCAGCCGACGACGGTCATCATACCCGCTTTGCGCAGGCTCCAGAGGAACTCCGTTTGCACCTCTCTGGGGGGCTGGAGGGGGTCCAGATAAAACTGAATGGGGAGCATCGGCTCAGCCACATGGAGCGGGATGCCCACAGGCTGATACCCTTCGGCGGTGGCATAGAGGGTGTATTCGCCTTCTGGCAGATTCAGCGTGAGGCGTCCGTCGGCGCCTGCGCGATAGGTTGCCTGAACCGCGCCGAGAATCTGCACTTCCGCAGGGAGCGCTCGACCCGTTACCGCATCGTGAAAGCGCAGAGAAACCGATACCGACTGCGCCCATCCCGTGCCCCATAGCAACAACATCCACAGCCATGCAAGCCCTTTCGCGTAGCCCATACCTCAATAGTATACACCATTTCGGTTATGCGCGTCGCCCGCGGCGCAGGCGGTAGACATACGCCAGCACTTCGGCGACCGCCTGATAGAGCGTGGTGGGGATTTCGTGTCCAACCTCCACTTCGGCGTAGAGGCTGCGGGCGAGGGGCGGGTTGGGCACAATCGGCACATGCCAGCGGAGCGCCTCTTCACGGATTCGCTGCGCCAGCCAGCCTTTGCCCTTGGCAACCACACGAGGCGCGTTCATCTGGGTGCGATCGTACCGCAACGCCACCGCGTAAGTGACGGGGTTGGTGACCACCACATCCGCCTTGCGCACATCCTGGAGCATACGACGGCGCGCCATCTCCATCATCCGCTGACGCTGGCGCTGGCGCACATACGGGTCGCCTTCCGTTTGCTTGTATTCCTCTTTAAGTTCGTAGCGCGACATGCGGATGCTTTTTTCAAACTCGTAGCGCTGGTAGAGATAATCCAGCAGCGCCAGCACAAGCCAGAGGATGCCCACGCGCAAGCCCACCTGATAGAGCGTGTGGCTCATGGGGGTCAGCGCGTCGGGGAAGGGCAGTTGCGACGCCATAATCAGGTTCGGGGTCTCCGCCTGAATGGTGCGCCACGCGACATAGGCAATCGCGCCGAACTTGGCGAGCGCCTTCAGCAACTCCAGCAACGCCCGCCGCGAGAAGAGCCGCTGGAACCCCTTAATCGGGTCAATCCGATTCAGGTCGGGTTTCAGAGGGTACGCGCTCACCTCGAACCCCACCTGAAGCACATTGCTGAGGATGCCAGTCAGCAGCAGAATGCCCAGCACGGGGAGAAGCAACCCCAGCCCACCCAGCAGCAGGTCAGACGAGAGGCGCGCCGCGCCCGCCTGCCACAGCCCCTGCTGGAACGCCTGCAGAAAGCGTGTGCCGCCCCACTCCAGCACGCTGGGCAACGCCAGCACGAACGCCAGAAACAGGCACGCGCTGTTGACCTCCAGAGAGCGTGCCACCTGACCCTTGCGCCGCGCCTCCTGCCGACGCCGGGGCGTCGCCTGCTCCGTGCGCTCCTCGTCCATCCCCCCTAATTATCGGGAATCGCGACGGAATCTGCAACAGGTATAATCAAGACAGGTGGTGACGATGCCGTTAGATTTCCGCACGGTGGAGGAGGAAGAGGGGTTTAACTGGAAGCGGTTGCTGGTGCGGCTGGGCACAGGGATTGGGGTCTTTCTGGTGTTTCTGGTGATAGGGCACTATGGGGTAGCGCCGTTGATTTTCCGCACGCAGGGCGCTTCCGAGCCTTCCGTCGGGCAACAAGCCGCCCCGACGCCTCCCCCGAAAGTAGAAATCTACGAGAAACTCCCCAGCGAGATAACCGCCACCACGGGCACGATTATCGGCTCGCGCGAGGTGGCGCCTTTTGATTACGCGGAGTTTGACCGCAAGCGTAAAGCCCAGAAACGCCCTACCGAAACGCCTTCTTCCAACTCCGAAGAGCCGCTGGTGCTGGTGCCCGACGAAGAGCCAGAGGCTCCTGCGCCCGCCCCCGAAGAACCTGCGACATCCCCAACGGAACCCGAATCGCCGGCTGCCCCGCCCGAAGAGCCGCCCCCTGCTCCCACCCCGGAGACGGAAACCGAATCGGAAACGCCGCCTCCGCAGGCGCGCCTCTATCGGGTACAGGTCGGCGTCTACGAATCGCGTGAAAATGCGAATCAGGTGCTTCAAACCCTGATTGCCAGCGGCTTTGAGGCGAGTATTGTGCCTTTCCAGCGCGAGGGGCGCACGCTCTATCGGGTTCAGACGCTGGTAACCCGCGACCGCGCCAAAGCCGAGCAGGCGAAGCAGAAGCTGGAAAGCCAGGGCTTTCCCGCCACGATTGTCGCCGTGCCGTAGGCGTTATTTGTCCGCCATCAGGTGTTCACGGGCTAAGGCGCGCAGCTTGGTGAGCGCCTGACGCTCCAGCTGGCTCATGCGTTCGCGTGAGAGCCGCTTGACACTGCCGGGGGGCGTGTCGCTCACATCAAAGCCCAGCAGGCGATAGATAGCCCATCGCTCGCGGGGGGTGAGTTCCTTTTCCATCAAATCAAACAGCTGTGAGAGCCACACGCGCTCGATGGCGACCGCTTCGGGGTCTGCCTCTTCGGGGCGTACCAGCAGGTTCTCGTAGGGCGATTGCCCGTCGTGCGTGCGGTAATCCAGAGAGTAGTTGCCCTTTGCGAATCGAGAAAGACGCTGCACCTTACTGATGGGCATGCCCAGCGTCCGGGCAATCTCCTCATCGGTCGGCTCGCGCCCGTTGAGCGCGCGCAGTTCGTTGCGCGTGCGCTCAATCTTGCGCAGCGAGTCAATCGCATGGTTGGGCAAACGAATCATGTTGGTCTGGGCATCGGCGGCGCGCCCCACGCTCTGGCGAATCCAGTGAACCGCGTAGGTGCTGAAGCGCAACCCGCGCGAGGTATCAAAGTGTTGAATCGCCTTGATTAAGCCCAGAGCGCCTTCCTGAACGAGGTCTTCCAGAGGGATTCCGGGGCGCACATAGCGTCGCGCGATGCTGACGACCAGCCGCAGATTCGACTCCACCAGTCGCGCCTGCGCCTCCTCGTCGCCCGCCTTGGCGCGCGCCAGCAACTCCATCTCCTCTTCCGGGGTCAACAGGGGGCGCCGCAGCAGATGACCGAAAATGCTTTCCAGAGCAGTGCCGCTCAAACCCTGTTCCAGCTCCGTCTCGGTTTCAGGAGACTCCTCACTCACAAAATCATCATAAAACTCCAGTTCCAGATAGTCGCTCTGTGTATGCATGCTAAGTGAACCCCCGCCTTCACTTGGTCGGCAAGGAGGTATAACAGCAACTTTTGTGCCAAACGATTCGCCCCCCGGTTGGGGTATCCTATGGGCAGGAGGCGAACACGATGGCAACCCTTTCGGTGCCGACCACCAGCGCGCGTTATTCGGCGCTTTTTGCCGATCTGGAAAATATTTATTATTACCTCAAAAACAACGGCGTTCCCAATCCCGAACAGGTAACGGGAGAGCTGATTCGGGAAACGCGCAACTGGCTCCAGCGCGAGTGGCAGGAGCCGTGCATTATTATGATTGGGTATGCGGATTTTGACCAGTTAGACATCTCGCTGGGCGATTTATATCTGATGGGGTTAGAGCCGCGCACGGTTGTCAGCACGGAGCATAAAAACGCCGCCGATATGCGCCTGTGCATCGATGCCCTGGAGGTCCTTTACACGCGCCCTGATATTCAAACTTTTGTGCTGATTGCGGGCGACAGGGATTATATCCCGCTGGTGCAACATCTTCAGCGCCAGGCGCGGCAGGTGTTGATTGTGTCTTTCCGGGGGAACCTGTCGGGCGATTTGCTCCATATTGTGGGCGAATCGAACTTTGTGGACGCCGAGAAGTTAGTGAGTGAATCGGTGGCGCGCCTGTTGCATGCACGCGCCAGCACGCGGGCGAGGCCGTCGGCGGCGTCTGGCACTCTCAACACTTTCAATCCGCCCCTACCTGTGGAAGACCCTGACACTTACCGCTGCCTTGCCATTCTGGTGAACGAGTTCGGCGCCTACCATGAGGTCTGGCTGACGCCGTTTTTGCGGCGGCTTAACGAGGCGTTTCCGTTGCTGGCGAACTACGAGCGTCAGGCGCTCATTAGTAACCTGGTGTCGCTGGGGGCGATTCGCGTGGAAAAGCGCGAGGGCAACCCCTATCCGTATTCCGTGGCGATTATCAACTGGAACCACCCCACTGTACGCGAGGTGAATCAAACGCGGCTGGGCGAGACAATCGCCCCTGCGGCGAAGGCTTCTGTCGAGGAGTGAGCGATGGTCACTTTTGATTTTTCGGGCAAGATTGTGCTGGTAACAGGCGCGACGGGTGCGCTGGGGCGTGTGGTGGCGCGACAGTTTCAGCAGGCGGGCGCGACGCTGGCGCTCACCGCGCGCAACGGGGAAGCGCTCCACGCGCTGTTCGCTGACCTCGCGCTGAACCCCGACCACCTGCTTATTGGCGACATAGACCTCACGCGCCCTGAAGACGCCGATCAACTGGGCGAGAGGCTCCGCCAGCGGTTCGGGCAACTCCATATCGTGGTGAACACCGTAGGGGGCTATGAGGCGGGACCCCCGGTGCATGAGACCCCCGTAGCCGCATGGGATCGTATGATGGACTTAAATGTGCGCTCGGCGTTTCTGGTGGCGCGGGCGACGGCGCCGCTCCTGATGGCGTCGGGCAAGGGCGCGATGGTGCATGTGAGCGGACGCGCGGGCTTGATGGGGTTCGCGGGCGCGGCGGGCTACTGCGCTTCCAAGAGCGCGCTGATTCGACTGGTGGAGGTGCTTTCGGCGGAGTTAAAACCGCACGGCGTGAATGTGAACTGCGTGCTGCCGGGCACCATTGATACCCCTGCGAACCGCGCGGCGCGCCCCGACGCCGACTTCAGCCAGTGGGTTCCCCCTGAAGCGATTGGGGAGGTCATTATGTTTCTCTGCTCGCCGGCGGCGCGGGCGATTCACGGCGCGGCAATTCCCGTTTACGGCTGAGACGCCGCCACAATCGGGTTGCGCAGAACCCCAATCCCCTCCGCTTCCAGCTCCACCACATCGCCGGGCTGGAGCCAGGGGTGCGTGCCGTCGGGGAACTCCAGCAGGCAGCCGAAGCCGACGGTTCCAGAGCCAATCACATCGCCAATCTGAAGTCGGGTGTTGCGTGAGGCGTGCGCAATCAACTCGCCGAAAGTCCAGTACATCGTGCTGGCGTTGTTGTCGGAGAGGGTTTTGCCGTTCACCCGTGCCTGCATGCGCAGGCGCCAGCGGCTGCCGCGCGGGGGGTCAGTCTCACGCCACGCTTCCAGCTCGTCGGGCGTCACGACAATCGGACCGAGCGAGGTGGCGAAATCTTTGCCCTTGGCGGGACCCAGCCCGATTTTCATCTCCTGTTGCTGGATATCGCGGGCGCTCCAGTCGTTCATCAGCGTGAAGCCAGCGATTGCCTCTTCCGCTTCGAGGGGCGTCCAGTCGCCGCCCGTGCGCCCGATGATGACAGCAAGCTCCAGCTCGTAGTCGAGCCGTTCGGTTTCGGGTGGTTTGCGCACCGGCTCTTCGTGTCCCACCAGACACGCAGGGTTAGAGAAGTAGAAGGCAGGAATCTGATACCATTCGGGGGGCACGGGCAGTCCGCGTTTCTGGCGGGCGTTGCGCACATGGGCTTCGAAGGCGTAGAAGTCGCGCACGCTGGGCGGCTGTAGCACGGGTGGGCAGTAGCGTGCGGGTGTGATGGGGTCTGCCTGTTCGAGGCGTGTCGCGCGTTCGCCTGCGTCCAGAAGGAGCCAGTCGCGGAAGTCGCGGCAGCCCGCGAGCCGATGCCATGCGCCATCCCGCCATATGGCAAGACAGGGCGACGACTCGCCTTGTGGAATACAGGTGAGAAAACGCATACTCACTTGGAGATGCGCAGGATTTTGTAGTGCGCGTCTCCCTTCGGCAGATGCACCGTTACCGTGTCGCCGACTTTGTAGCCGATCAGGGCGCTGGCTAACGGCGCGAGGTAGGAGAGCTTGCCGTGTTCAGGGTCGGCTTCCATCGCGCCCACGATGCGGAACTGTTTCCGCTCGCCCGTGTCGATCTCCTCCACCTCCACTGTGGAGCCAATCCCCACATAGTCGGTGGGGATGTCCTCGTTGCGGACAATCGTGGCGCTTTGCAGCAGGCTCCGAATCTCCTGAATCCGGGATTCGACATAAGCTTGCTCGTTTTTGAGGGTTTCGAGTTCGGTATCTTCGGGGCTGAACTCGCCATGCTCTTTGTGGGCGCGAAACTCTTCGGCGATTCGGGCGCGCTCCACCGTCTGCAGCCTGCGGAGTTCCGCCTCCAGATGACGGTAGCCCTCTTCGGTCAGGTAAATCTTATCCTGTTCGAACATGCTGTGCCTCCTTCAAGTGGCGTCGTGCCAGACGGCTGGGGACGCCTGCTGATAAGGGGGTTATTCCACCCTCGCGCTTGATTGGGTGAAGAATTATACCCCAAATCTGCCATCTCTGACAGGTAGTGCGCACGCCCGAAGTGGAACAATCGGTTCAGGCGGGCTGTGTGAAGCACGCTCAAGGGGGCTGTAATGAGAAACCGATACGGGTTTACACTGGTGGAGATTATGGTTGTGGTGTTCATCCTGGGGGTACTGGTCGCCGTTGCCATGCCCAGCTGGATGAATGCCCGCACGCGCGCGCAAGCCCGCACATGTTCTGCCAACCTGCGCCAGCTCCACCAGGCGAAAGAGATGTACGCGCTGGCAAACCGACTCAGCAACGGCACGCCCGTGCAAATGACCGACTTAGTGCCCAATTTTCTGCAGGCGGAGCCGTTCTGCCCGGCGGCAGGCGGCGCCTCCTATACCCTCAACCCGATCGGCACAGACCCAACCTGCCCGACGGGATTGCCGAACCACACCCTGAACTGGGGAGGTGATTAGCGTTGGGACGCTACACGCAGCGCGGCTCGGCGCTTGTGGAAATCATGATTGCGCTGTTTATTGTGGCGCTGCTGGTGTTGAGCATCACCGCCGTCTCGCCGATGACCTCGCGCTTGCAAACGCAAGCACGCCAGTATACCTACGCCACGCAGGTCGCCCAGAGCGTGCTGGAGCGAATCCGCACGCTGGACTTTCTGCAAATCACAGGGGATGGACTGATACAGGCAGGGTTGGGGCAGACTCTGGAGGTGAACGATGCCAACTATTGGCGCGTGCGCTTCACGCAGATCACTACGCCGGGCGGCGACACGCTGAACCTGAACAGCCAGCTGCGCAACGCCCAGGGCACAATAGAGGTCTTCAACCTGACCACGAACAATAACATCTCAATCGGGCTGAAAACCGTGTATGTGACGATTCGCTGGGAGGAACCCCGCACGGGGCGCACCCAGCAGGTGCAACTCGCGACAACGATTGCCAGTTTGCGCTAACCCCAAAACACTCGCTCAGGGGAGGGAGCGACGATGAGAAAACGAAGGCGTTACCAGCGCGGTATGACTCTGGTGGAAGTCGCCATCGCCAGTGCGCTGATGGGGATGGTGGTGCTGCTGCTGGTCAGTGTGCAGATTCAGGTCTTGCGTGATTTTCAGCGCGCCCTTCATGAAAATACCGCCAGCCGCACGACCTATAACGCGCTACGAGCCGTGCGCGAGCAGGCGCAGGGGGCGGCGCTGGCACTTGTTTTTGGCGGCGGCACAGAGGTGCGCTTGTTTCCTCCGCGACGCGACAGCGCGGGCAACATTCTCACCCCTGTTCAGCCAGATACCGCAAACCCCATTATCGTGCAGGTGAACTATTCGGCAGGCACGCTCACGCTCACCCAGAACGGCGCTACGACCACGCTCCTCACAGGGGTACGCTCCGCACGCCCGCAGGGAGGGAGCTATGTGCCTTTCTCGGTCCAGCAGTACGCGCCGGGGGTTCAGGCGCTACAGGTGCGCCTTAGCGTGCAACAGGGAGAGAGCCACATCTGGTACGAGGAGATGATTCTCCTGCGCAACGCTATACAAAATTAGGAGGGGGTAGGTTATGCGAGGGAAGCGACGGAGTAATCGGGGCAGTACGCTGGTGACCACGCTCATCATGAGCGGGCTGGCGATAGTAACCGCAACTGCCTATCTGGAGATGGCGACCCAGGATTTGCGCACGGCTTCGGCTCGACTGCGCGAGGTCGCCACGATGAACCTTGCCGAAGCAGGATTGAACGCACTCAGTCAGGATATCTGGCGCGAGTTCAAAATCAATCAGCGCTTCACCCTGCTGGACAGCGCACTCACGGGGGCGTCGCCCACAAACCCGCGTCGTGTGATGAACGGCGTGCTGGTCGGTGTGGGCAACTATACCGCCTCAGTGATTGGCTATCAACAGGTAGACACTTACACCCGGCGGCTCACTCTGCGCTCCGTCGGATGGCAGGACCGCAACAACAACGGCGCGCTGGACGCCAACGAGCCGCGACAGGTGCTGGATCAAACGATAGACCTCGCGCTGAGCCGCTCCGCCGTGTTCGACTACGCTTACTTCGTGAACAACTATGGCTGGATGTACGGCTTTGATAACGAGCAGCTGGTGGTGAACGGGGATATGCGCTCCAACGGGGATTTTGAGTTTCGAGACGGGCGCCCTGTGATAAACGGCTCGGTGATTGCCTCGCCAAACGAGAAGTTGACCCCACGCGCCGACGGGCGCATCATCGTGGAAGGCGGAACCGCTCCACGCCAGTGGGATAACGCAACCTATGCCAGCCGCCAGAACCAGTTTATGCGTCAGGCGTACAACTCCAGCCTGCACGGGGCATTCGGGAGCAGCACTTTCAACCTCTGGCGCGATTATCTGTACCACGCAGAGGGCACGATGGTCAACAACACCCCCTTCGGCGCTGTGTTAGCCGATGTGAACGGCACGCGCCGCTTTGACGGCACCGTGCTGGATAACCGCCCCACCAGCGAACTGGTGCTGCCCGACCTGAACGACCTGAACTATTACATCACGCTCTCGCGAACATGGCGCGACCCACGCCCCACCTTCAGCGACGGCACGGCGAACCCGAACTACAATCAGCCCGCCTCAATTGAGGTGTGGAACCCGTCGCGCAACCGCTACGAGCGCGTGGACACCAACGGCGTCATCAACGGGAGCATCGCGCTGATTGGCTATCGCGATAAGCCGATTCGTATCCGCGGACCGATTACCGTCACGGAAGATGTGGTCATTCGCGGCTATGTGGAAGGGCAGGGCACGATTTATGCAGGGCGGAATGTGCATATCGTGGGGGACATCGTCTACACCAACCCGCCCGATTTTCGGGGCACGAACCTGAACACCATCTGGAACACCAACGAGCGCAAGGACGCGCTGGGGCTGGCAGCCCGCGGTAGCATTATGATGGGCAACACACGCCAGTTCCGCGACCCCTACCCCCTGCGCTATATGACGCCACCCTTCACCCGCGGACGCTACGACGACAACGGCAACTGGATTCCGCCCTTTAATGCGCTGGAACGCGACTACACCGGGCGCATGCGCTATCAGTCTGCCTATGGCAACGCCGATCAAAGCACCATCGAGCAGCTCTCGCTGAATGTGGATATTGACCGCAACGGCACCATCACCGCCGACGAGCGGGGCATCTCCCGAATCGACGCAATTATGTTCACAAACTTCGTGGGCGGGGGGAACCTCGCGACCGATGGGTTGGGGCTGACCGTCAACGGCACGATTATCGCCAAAGACGAGGCGATGGTGCTGTATAGCCTGCCGTTGCGCTTCAACTACGACTGGCGCATCCGCGAGCGCAGTCTGGATGATAACCCGTTGATTAATATTGAGCTGCCGCGCGTGGCTTCGGCGCGGCGGGTGGCGTGGCAACGCGCGCGCTGAGGCGCGGCGCCACCCTCTACGAAGCCAGCAACAGGGGAGGTTGCAAACAATGAAAATCTGGCTATGGGGAGGTCTTTTGACGCTTGGTTTGGTAAGCCGTGCGTTCGGGATTGGCACGGAAGGGCGCAGCCCGCACGAGCGCCCCGACTGGTGGAAGCCTTACGAGAACGCGGCTCCGATAGAGGTTAGCCCCGAAGTGGTACCGCCTTCGGGGGCGCCGCCTGCGGTGATTGAGGAGGCGGCGACGCGCACCAGCGGCACGGGCGTGCCCGAGAATCTGGTGATTGCGCCCGAAGGAGCGACAGGCACGCAGGGCATCCCGAAGGCGATTGACGGCGCTCAGGTGATTCAGACCGCCTCGCGCGATTTGAAACAAGGCTCCGCGCCCTTCTGGCGTCCGCTGGCGCTGTTTGCGGGGTTCTTCCTGCTGGGGGGCGGCGCGGTGTTCGGCTTGATTCGCTGGCTTTCGGCTCAGGTTCCTGAACCACCGAGACCCACGCGCCGACGGCGCTACTGAAAGCGTCCGCGTCCGCTGGTCTGAATCACTTCGCCAGCGGGCGCGGGCGGTAGCGCCCACACCGCCAGCGCGAGCGCCATCACCATATCGTCGTGCGTGCCTGCACTCGCGCCCAGCCGCACGCCAGAAGGGGTGGGTTGCGCCTCGAAGTGATACAGCTCCTGAAGCAGGGTCGGCTCAGGCAGCAGCGCCAGTCGCCCCTGCTCCAGCATCAGCGCGAGCGTCTCCACCAGAATCTGCTTGAACGCCTGCGTGAAAGCAATTCCTTCGGCAAACGGCATTCCTGCATGCTGGAGCGCTTCCACCAGCGGGTCGCCGACGCCCGTGCGGTCGCACAGCACGCGCTGAACCCCGAACCCTTGCAGGAACTGCGCCACCTGCTGCACCTGCTGGCTCCACGCCAGCCCCTGCCAGCGTTTCGCGCCGAGCATCTGCGCCCGTTCTCGCGAGCCGTACAGCACGACTGCCGCCGTCCAGTCGCGATAGCGCGCCCAGTCCACGCCCGCCACCACCATTCCGTACACGGTTTCTGGCTGGAGCATCAGCGCCCGATCCACCCACTCGGTGCGGAACACCTGCCCCGCGGGGTCTAAAAACTCCGCGCCGTACTCCACGCGATACTGGCGGGCGGTCAGCATCTGCGCCTGCATGCGGAGTGTGGCGGGCGAGAGCATCGGGTTCGCCCACGAGGGGCTACGCAGGCTCCAGACCGCAGGGTCGCCCGATTGACCTCGCTGGTAGAGGCGATAAAAGTAGTTCTGCCCGCGCGGCGTGGAGACCAGCGCGAGCCGTCCCCCTGTGTCGGCAAGCATCGGCATCAGCACCTCGTAGACCACCGCTTCGGGCACATAGGCGGCTTCGTCCACGATAATCAGGTGTGCCTTGCGCCCGCGCAGGTACATCCCCTCGCGTGCGACGCTTTTGACCTGAAGCAGGGAGCGTTTCAGCCGCAGCGACGGCGTGGGCGTCTGGCGCACCTGCGGGATGAAACTGTGGCTTTCCAGCAGTTCCAGCACGCGCTGGAACGCCAGCCTCGCCTGCTCCAGCGAGGGCGCGACCAGCAGCACGGTGCGGGGCGCGGGTGTCAGGAGGGTTCGCCAGCACTCCACCGCCACCACCTCGGTTTTGCCCCAGCGCCTGCCACACGCCAGCACGCGAATCGGCGCCTGCGCCTCCAGAAACGCACGCTGACCCTCATGCGGATGCCATCCTGATGGGAACACGCAAATCCCCCCAAGCGAAAGGGCACAAAGGGGTCTTGTGCGCAACGGGAGGCGATGCAGATGGGGGTTGGCTTCGTTGAGAGCGCACGGGGGTGAACGCCGCTCATGGTGGATGAAACCCGCCTTCGCTGGCTCCCCGTAGCAGGGGCATCCTGCCCCTGCCCACGCGCAGGACGGGCGTGCTACTTCAGCCGACGAAGGTCGGCTTCGTCTCATAGGAATGGCTTTAGCCGTCAGCACCTCACCACCCCACAAACAAAAAACGCCCCTCCCTCGCGCGAGGAAGGGGCGTCTTCCGTTTCAATCCCTCACAGGTAGGCTACAAACTGGGGTTGAATCGTCCGCCTGAAACGCTGGGTGTGAGTGGTTTCAATCCCTCACAGGTAGGCTACAAACGGGGGAATCCGCGCCGGGATTATCAGCGGACCGCCGTTTCAATCCCTCACAGGTAGGCTACAAACCGCCCGCTGCCGAAAGAAAACATGGATTCTGCTGGAGTTTCAATCCCTCACAGGTAGGCTACAAACGGCACTATTGTCAAGTGAACCGCCTGCCCCTGCCGGTTTCAATCCCTCACAGGTAGGCTACAAACCCGCAACCGCAACGCCATCACAGACCTCCTCAACAGTTTCAATCCCTCACAGGTAGGCTACAAACATGTGAGGAGGTTGAATTATGCAAGTCAATGGCATCAAGTTTCAATCCCTCACAGGTAGGCTACAAACGCGACTTCCTGATACGGGGCTGGCTGTGCAAGTCCGTTTCAATCCCTCACAGGTAGGCTACAAACCCTCGCCCCACGCGCCAACCGCATCATCACCATGCCGTTTCAATCCCTCACAGGTAGGCTACAAACGCTCTCCCTGCTCGGTCAGCAATACGGTCAGCAACGTTTCAATCCCTCACAGGTAGGCTACAAACACAGAGAAAATCTTCTACCGAGCGACCCTCTCCGACGAGTTTCAATCCCTCACAGGTAGGCTACAAACGGATTCTCTCTCAGTACCTGAATACGGGTTATATCCGTTTCAATCCCTCACAGGTAGGCTACAAACGAAGGCGAGCCGCTCAGGTTTGCGGAGTCGGGGTTATGTTTCAATCCCTCACAGGTAGGCTACAAACACAGCTGGCTCGTGAGCAGGTCTTTACTGATGCACGTTTCAATCCCTCACAGGTAGGCTACAAACAGAACCATCATCTGCGCCAGCAACACCGAATCCGCAGTTTCAATCCCTCACAGGTAGGCTACAAACGGGTTGGTAGCCTGTCGATAGGAGACGCCTACCGCCGTTTCAATCCCTCACAGGTAGGCTACAAACTTATTTTAAAAGACAGTAAATATATCCTGTTGAGGAGTTTCAATCCCTCACAGGTAGGCTACAAACCCCCGGCAAAGAGTCGGCTATGTCCAAGTAAAACAACGTTTCAATCCCTCACAGGTAGGCTACAAACTCTCGTTGAATGTTAGCTCCTTGCGCTCGCTTGCAGTTTCAATCCCTCACAGGTAGGCTACAAACGTATCGACGCCGAAACGGGCGTGTTCGAGGGCTACGGTTTCAATCCCTCACAGGTAGGCTACAAACGCGGGTAGGCGGGTAAACGGGCAGGTAGATGGGCATGTTTCAATCCCTCACAGGTAGGCTACAAACGTTCACGCGCGATTTTCTCCAGCGTTTCCCTGCGCGTTTCAATCCCTCACAGGTAGGCTACAAACTGAAATAGCTGCTCCGACTCTTCCGCAGTGTATGCCGGTTTCAATCCCTCACAGGTAGGCTACAAACGCGGAGCCTGCCAAGCAGCACCTCGTACACAGCCTCGTTTCAATCCCTCACAGGTAGGCTACAAACAGACAGCCCTTGCTCGCAAGAATCTCATCACAAAGTTTCAATCCCTCACAGGTAGGCTACAAACTGTATTAGCAAGCGTCACGAACCTGCCGACAGCCATGTTTCAATCCCTCACAGGTAGGCTACAAACGCCTCGTACCTTCACCACACGCCACTACCTACGTTCCAGTTTCAATCCCTCACAGGTAGGCTACAAACCTCTGTTTTCCTTCTCCAGATACCCCTTTGGAGAAAAGTTTCAATCCCTCACAGGTAGGCTACAAACGGGGAAGCGGGGAAGCAGGTAAGCGGGCAGGTAAGCGGGTTTCAATCCCTCACAGGTAGGCTACAAACGGACTGCGCCCGCTGCAACGGGCGTGGATGGACACGTTTCAATCCCTCACAGGTAGGCTACAAACGCAGTGGCACGGGGTGCGTCTACCGATTGCGCCCGCGTTTCAATCCCTCACAGGTAGGCTACAAACTTGCCCCAAATTTCCCCCAAATTTCCCCCCTAATCGTGTTTCAATCCCTCACAGGTAGGCTACAAACCAACCCGCTCTTTGCGGGTCGGTCCCGAAAATGAGTTCAAAACGGTTCCGATTGTCAAGGTTCGGGCGTTGCCCGTTGGCGGGTTTATTATACCCCATCGGTGTGGGTGAAGTCAAGCTCTGGCGTCGATCGGACTCGGATTTGAACTCAAGTGCCCAAAAGTTGGTGATCGACGCCAAGTGGGTTTTTGGGGTACAGGATGTGGTGTGTGGTAGCGAATGCAACACGCTACCTGTGGTGTATCGCTTCTCGGTTTGTCGTCGAACGAAGGGTTAGTCAAGGAATCGGGCAAAATGAGTTCAAAATGGGGTGAAAAAAAACGCCCCCCTGCCGCGCTGGCAGGGGGTGTGAATTCTTCTGGAGCAAGTCCTGTGGCTTACGCCTTGACGCCTGCTGCCGCCTGCGCCGGTTTGGTCTCTTTGGGCAGGTCGTAGCGGCGCGGGCGCGGCTTGATCAGGCTTGTGTCCACAGGCTCGTAGGAGATTTCGGGTCCGTCGGGCGTCCACTTCGCCAGCGTGGTCTTGAGGTAGTTCTCGTCGTCGCGCTGGGGGAACTCTGGCTTGTAGTGGGCGCCGCGGCTCTCGTTGCGTGCCAGCGCACACGCCGTGATACAGATCGCCAGCTCCAGCTGATGCTCCAGCGTGCGCACGAAGGGGATTACCTGATTCGTCCAGCTGAGGTGGTCGCTGATGTTGACATGCTTGACGCGCTCGCGGAGCTCCTTGAGGGCGTTCAGCGTGCGCTCCAGCCGCGGGTTCTCGCGCACCACGGTGACATTCTCGTCCATCAGGATGCGCATCTCGTCGGCGAGTTTGTAGGGGTTCTCGGAGCCGGTGCGCTGGCTGATGGCTTTGAAGTGCGCCTCGTGGCGGGCGCGCTCCTGCTCAAACAGGCTGGAGGGCATATCGAACGCCGAGCGCTCGAGGCTCTTGAGATATTCCACGATTGCGGGAGCGCACACTTCGCCGCCGAACAGGCAGCTCAGCAGCGAGTTCGCGCCCAGGCGGTTCGCCCCGTGATACTGGTAGTCCACCTCGCCGACGGCGTACACGCCGGGGATATTGGTCATCTGGTTGCGCGGATGCACCGCTTCCATCATGCCGTCGCCGTTTGTGGCGTAGTCCACCCACAGCCCGCCCATCGAGTAGTGTTGCGCCGGGTAGATGCGCATCGGCACCTCGCGCGGGTCTTCGCCCACGAACTTGATGTAGACCTCCAGAATGCCGAGCAGTTTCTTTTCAATCTGCTGGCGGGGCAGGTGGGTGATGTCCAGATAGACCTGGTTCTTGCCCTGAATGCCGCGGCGCTGGTTCACGCACACATCGAAGATTTCGCGTGTGGCGATATCGCGCGGTACGAGGTTGCCATAGGCGGGGTACTTTTCCTCAAGGAAGTACCAGCGGTCGTGTTCGGGGATGTCGCGCGGGTGGCGCTTGTCGTAGGGGTCTTTGGGCACCCACACGCGCCCGCCCTCGCCGCGCACCGCCTCCGAGACCAGTCGGCACTTGTCCTCGCCCGGAATCGCGGTGGGGTGAATCTGGATAAACTCGCCGTTGGCGTAGTAGACGCCCTGCTGGTAGCAGATGCTGGCAGCCGAACCTGTGCAGATGATGGAGTTGGTGGTGTTTTTGAACAGCATGCCGGGTCCGCCGGTGGCGATTACAACCGCTTCGGCGGGGAAGGCGCGGATTTCCATCGAGCGCAGGTCTTGCGCCACCAGCCCACGGCAGACGCCCGTCTCGTCCAGCACAAGACCGAGGAAGTCCCAGCCTTCGTACTTGGTGACGCGCCCTTCCACTTCCCAGCGGCGCACCTGTTCATCCAGCGCGTAGAGCAGTTGCTGTCCGGTGGTAGAACCCGCGAAGGCGGTGCGGTGGTGGCGCGTGCCGCCGAAGCGGCGGAAGTCTATCAAGCCTTCCGGGGTGCGGTTGAAGGGCACGCCGAGCCGATCCAGCAAGTAGATAATCGCGGGGGCGCGCTCGCACATGCGCAACACGGGCGGCTGGTTCGCCAAAAAGTCGCCCCCATACACCGTGTCGTCGAAATGAATCCATGGGGAGTCGCCTTCGCCTTTGGTGTTCACCGCGCCGTTGATGCCGCCCTGCGCACACACCGAGTGCGAGCGCTTCACGGGCACCAGAGAGAAGAGGTCTACATGCACGCCTGCTTCGGCGAGCTTCATCACGGTCATCAAGCCGCCAAGACCGCCGCCCACAACAGCTACTCGCTTCTGTGCCATGGTTCTCGCCTCCTTAGTGCGATACGGGGGGCGCCGGCGCTTCGTGCATAAAGAAGCCCGCCAGCGCAATCAGCCCCAGCGCGCTCAGCAGCACGAACCCCACCCAGCACCACTTGTGGAGCGTGCGCTGCGCACGGTCGCCAATCACAATGCCCCAGCGAATCGCGAAGTTCCAGACCCCGTTAAACAGGTGATACGAGCTGGCAATCACGCCCAGCGCGTAAAACGCCACCACCAGCGGGTTCTGGAAATGCGCCTGCATGCCCGAATAGTAGATATCCGTGCCGTACAGCTTGTGGCTAATCGTCGTGGAATAGACATGGTAAATCAGGAACACAAAGATATAGACCCCACTCACGCGCTGGAGCGTGTAGGCGAGGTTCTCGCTGAAACGGTACCGGTAGATATTCGCCTTGCCGTGATAGGTGATCACAAACCCGTAGAGCGAATGGAACAGCAACGGCAGAATCACCAGAAACAGCTCCATCCCCCACAGCACCGGTTTCGGCAAAATCTCGTTGAAGAAGTAGACCACCGCATTAAAGTATTTGGGGTCTACTGCCGCCATCGAGTTGAGAAACAGGTGCTGTACGAGATAGTAGCCGACGGGGAAAATCCCTGTAAGCGAGTGAAGCTTGTGCAGGAAGTAGTTATCGCCCTTGAGCTTCTCTCGCCAGCCAACAGGTGGTGCGGTTTGAACGCTCATCGTTAGCACACCTCTGGCGAGATTATACCCGATGGGGCTACTCCTTGAGGTGTGGCTCGTCGCGATAGCGTTCCAGAATGCGCTGGGTGAGGTCCTTGAGCATATCGGGCAGCTCTTTACCGAGAATCGGTTCGGTGGGCTTGTAATAGAGGGGCGAGCCGGCACCCACCCAGGCGCCCTGCGCCAGAAACTGCAGGTCAGCATAGGCAGGGTGTTTGGGGTCTAACGCGATTCGGGGCTGGGTGCGGAACTCGGTTTTGCCGATGGGGTCGCCCAGAATCGCGCGCATGCGGGCGTCCAGTCGCTTTGCGTAGCGGGCGAGCATCATCCCCACCTGATAGCGGGGCATCGGCTTGGCGCCATTGAACTGGGGCGGAATCGCGCCGCGCGCCTTCACCTCTTTGAGCGCGTCCACCACCCACGCAGGGTGCTTGCCCGTGAGCGTCACGACGCCCGCTGTGCCCGTGCGAATCGGCTTCTGGAACGCCTCGGTGAGACCTTTTTCCAGGTTCTGGACATATTCCGCAAACAGCGCCACGACCTCGTAGCCTGTGAGCGGCTGGTCATAGGCAGCGGCAGGCTTGGGCGGTTCCGGGTGGAGATGGGGCTGTTGCCGTTGCGCCTGACTCCACAGCAGGGCAGCCATCAGCAGGCTCAAACTCGCAGACCGAAACAGCGAAAAGTTGCGCATGGTTCTGGACTCTATTATGGCACATGCGCGCCCGTAATTTTAGCGAGGCGCGGGTCTCCGGGACCGCCTCTTAAACAGTGCAACCCCCACAAGGGGGGCTGCACTGCCGGTGTTCGCTTGAGGAGGTAAGACGGTTTACTGTCCGAAGCCCTGTCCGCCGCGGCGTTGACCGCTCGGGCCACCGAATCCGCCGCGCGGTCCGCCGAAGCCAGGACCGAATCCGCGCCCGCCTTCGAACTGGAAGGGTTTACCAAGCATCTGGTTCCACTTCTCGCGCTGGGCGGGGGTCAGGACGGCGAGGATTTTATTCTCCAGCTCCTGGCGTGCCTTTTCAAACGCCTGCGGGTCGGGTTGACCGCCGCCCTGCCGGAACCGCTCGCGCATCGCCTGGGACTGCTCCTGCAGGATGCCCCGAATCTTGGCTTGCTGTTCCTGGGTTAAGCCCACTTCTCTGGCAATTTCGGGGTTCAACAGCGCTGTGGGACCCTGCCACTGGAGCTCCAGTTCGCGCAGGCGCTTCTTCTGGGCGTCGGTCAGCACGGTGGTCGGGTCGTTTTTCTGGCGAATTTCTTCCATTCGCTGGCGTCGCTGATCTGGAGGCAGGTTGCGCAGCTCCTGCATCGCGACGCGCATCGCCTGTTGCATCTCGTTGATTTTCGCTTTCTGCTGCTCGGTCAGGTTGAGTTCACGCTGAACATCGGGGCGCATCAGGAGCATGCCAGCAATCCCACGCCCCTGCATCATGCGCAGCCCCAGACGCTCTTGCTGACCCGCTTGAGGTTGTGGGCGTGCCTGTCCCTCGCCGCGTCGCTGCGCCTGAACTGTTGCCGTCGCGGCAACAGCCAGCGCCAGAACACTCGTCCAAATCCATAGATTTCGCATGGTCGTTCGTACCTCCGTAGGCTATAGACGCCTGGCACACGCCGATGTTCGCTCCAATCGGTCACAAAATCCGCCGAATCAGCAGGAATTTGGAGCCTTTTCTGCAAAATTGATCCCTAATGGACGCGATTGAGCGTGCGCGCGAGGCGCTGGTGCAATCACCTTTCTTCAATCTGCCGAATATGGGGGTCCTGCTGATAGCCCCCGAAACTCTCCAGATCTATCGCGCCAACCAGCGCGCGCTGGAAATTCTGGGCTATGGGGCGGAAGCCCTCCAGCAGATGACTTTTTACGATCTCTGCCTGGACCCTCCTGAGCAGGTTCGTCGCTACTTTGAGGAATTGCAAAGCGAAAAACCCTTCCATCTTGATGTACGCACCGCTTCGAGCGAGTGGCGTATTGTAGAAGCAGCGGTAACCTTCTTTGAAGAGGTCCGGTTGTTTCGGTTGCTGTTCGCTGATTTAACAGGCGTGCGTCTGGCGTGGCGCGTTCTCACGCGGTTAGTGCCCAACACGGCACGGCTCACGGGAGAAACCTACCTGAAAGCGCTGGTGCGCGAGCTGGCGGCACTGCTCCGGGTGGAATACGCCTATGTCGGGGAGCTGGTGGAACCCGACAGGGTGCGTGGGCTGGCGTTCTGGTCTAAAGAGAACTGGCAAACACCTCCGGAATACCGGTTAGAAAACACGCCGTGTGAGGGTGTGATCAACAGAGCAGCCTGTCTCTACGCGCGGTCGGTGCAGAGTCTCTTTCCGAAAGACGAAGATCTGAAGGCGCTGGGAGCGGAAAGTTATGCGGGCATCCCCCTGCGGGACACGCGCGGGCGTCCGATGGGCATCCTGTGGGTGTGTGGGATGAACCCTTTGCCCGATGTGCCTGAACTACTGGAGATTATGGAGAGCGTGGGCGCACGCGCCAGCAGCGAAATCGAACGCATGCGCATGGAGCAGGAACTGCAAATTGTTCGAGAGCAGTTGCTACAGGCGCAACGCATGGAAAGCATCGGGCAGATGGCGGGCGGCGTGGCCCACGATTTCAATAACATGCTGACCGCGATTCTCGGCTATATCGAGCTGGCGCAGGGTGAGCTGGACCCTCAGCACCGTGCCTATCAGTTTCTGGAAAGCGCGATTCGCGGCGTGGAGAAAGCCTCGGAGTTCACGCGCCAGTTGACTCTATTCGCGCGGCGCCAGCCGATGCAGATTCAGACCCTTCAGTTGAACGCCATCATTCAGGAAGCGCTCCAGTTCACCCAGCGCTGGCTGCCTGCCAATGTTCAGGTGCGAACCTTTCTGGCAGAAGACCTGTGGCTGATTGAGGGCGACGCTTCGCAACTCACGCAGGTGCTTACGAACCTCTTTCTGAACGCCCGCGACGCGATGCCACAAGGGGGTGTATTGACGATAGAAACTCAGAATGTCGTGCTGGATCAGGACTATGCGCGTCGACACTATGAGGTGGTGCCAGGAGAATATGTGATGCTCTCGGTTTCCGACACGGGGATAGGCATGTCGCCCAGTGTGCAGAAGCGGATTTTCGAGCCGTTTTTCACCACCAAGCCACAGGGGCAGGGTACAGGATTGGGGCTGACCGTCGTCTACAGTGTGGTCAAGCAGCTGGGTGGGCATATCTGGGTTTACAGCGAAGAAGGGCGCGGCACGACTTTCAAAATCTATCTCCCCCGCGCGGCGCACGAATCGCTTGCGCCCACTCTTGCCGTGCCTCCTGCTATCACCACAGAGCGCGGTTCCGAAACGATTCTGCTGGTGGAAGATGAGGCGGATGTGCGCACCGTGGCAGTGGAGGCGCTCCGCGCACGCGGCTATACCGTACTGGAAGCTGCCACCCCCACCGAAGCGCTCCAGCTGGCGCAGGAAAACAAGATTGACCTGCTGGTCACCGATGTGGTGCTACCTGTGATGAGCGGGCGCGAACTGGCAGAGGTGATCAAGCGCCTCCAGCCCCAAATTCGGGTACTCTATGTATCGGGCTACACGGAGAACACCATCGTCCATTACGGCGTGGTGGATGCAGGGGTGCATTTCCTGCCCAAGCCCTATACACCGTCGCAACTGGCAGCGAAAGTGCGACAGGTTCTGGACGAGGAGAGAGAGGAATGAAAATCGTGCTGGGTGTGGATTGGGAAGGCGCGTATCAGCCTGCGCTGGAGTGGCTCAAGGCGTTGCGTTTTCGGGAGGCGGAGGTCGTTTTGCTTTCAGTAATAGAGCCGCCGCGCCCGCCGCTGATTGGCGTGATTGCTCCCTTCCCGCCAGAGGTGTTTGCGCAAACGATGGCGGACGCCGAACAGGCAGCCCGCGCGCGCCTGGAGCAGGTACACCAGGAACTGGCGCAATACGAGATTCCCGCTACCGTTGAGATACGGCACGGTCAAGCCAGCACGCAGGTGCTGGCGTGCGCCGATGAGGTGAGCGCCGACCTGATTGCAATTGGCGGTTCGCGCAAGCGGGTGCTGGAGGCATTTTTCGTGGGCAGTGTGATGCGCGCGGCGCTCGCACACGCCACCCAGAGCCTGCTGATTGCCCACACGCCCCCACCCGCTGAAAAGCCCCTGCACGCCGTGTTCGCCACGGACCATTCGGAATACAACCTGCGCTGTGCCGACCAGCTGCTCGGTTTTGCCCCCACAGGCATCAGGCGAATCGCGATTGCGACCGCCTTCGAGATGGACGAGGAGACGCTCAAGTTGCTTACGCGTGGCACGCCCGCGATTGCCGAATCGGGCAGCGACTGGATTGTGGAACACCTGCACGAGCGCAACCGTCAGGTATGCGAAAAGTTCCGCCCGCTGAACCTGAGCTGCGAGTCGGTGGTGGTGGAGGGACCCACCATCCCCTCGTTGCGTGAGGTAATGCGGGAGACCGACTCGTCGCTTTTGATTATGGGTGCGAAGGGGCACTCGCTGCTGGAGCGGCTCTCGCTGGGGAGCGTGTCGTATCATTTTGCAACGGCGGAGCGCACGAACCTGCTGATTTTGCGAGTATGAAACGCACCTATCGCCTGATTGTGGGTGTGATGGGCGGCTCGGCGTGTACCGAGCAACAGTATGCACTGGCGAAGCGCGTGGGGCAGCTGATAGCCGAGCGGGGCGCGGTGCTGGTGTGCGGCGGTATGACAGGCGTGATGACCGCTGCAGCCGAAGGCGCGCGCGAAGCGGGCGGGCTGACGATTGGCATCCTGCCCGGCGCGAACGCCCACGAGTCGCCCCCGAACCCCTTTATTGAGGTCGCGCTCTTTACGGGGCTACGCGAGGGGCGCAACTACCTGAATGTGGCGGTCAGCGACGGACTGATTGCGATTGGCGGCGGCTACGGCACGCTTTCCGAGATTGCGCTCGCCCTGCGGATGGGCAAGCCCCTCGTGCTGGTGGACACATGGCAGTTCAGCCTGCGGGGCGAGACGCTCGCCATTCCAACCGCCGACACCGCCGAGCAAGCGGTAGACCTGCTGTGGCAGCTGATGGGCTTCACCGATAATCCCGGAACAGTTCGCTGACCGACTCGTCGCGGTGGATGCGCGAGATAGCTTCGCCCAGCAGCGGCGCCACCGAGAGCTGCACCAGTTTATCGAACCGCTTGTGCGGCGGCACGGGGATGGTGTCGGTGCAGATGACTTTCTCGATGGGCGATTCCGCCAGACGCTGGGGAGCGTTGCCAGAGAACACGGGGTGCGTGCAGGCGGCAATCACCCGCTCCGCGCCACGACGCAATAGCGCTTCCGCGCCCTGCACCACCGAGCCGCCTGTGTCGATCATGTCATCAATCATAATCGCGATGCGCCCCTGCACATCGCCGATGATTTCCATCACCTCTACCTTGTTCGGCTCGGGGCGGCGCTTGGCAATAATCGCCAGCGGCGCGTCCAGCACCTCTGCCAGCGCACGGGCGCGCGGCACGCCCGCCACATCGGGCGAGACCACCACGATATTCTGGTCGCGATAGCCCTCTTTGATAAGGTAGTCGGCGATAATCGGACCCGCGTAGAGGTGGTCTACCGGGATGTCAAAGAAGCCCTGAATCTGCTCGGCGTGGAGGTCTACGGCAATCACGCGTGTGGCGCCGGCGACGGTGATAAGGTCTGCCACGAGGCGGGCAGTAATCGGCTCGCGGGGCTTGATTTTCTTATCCTGCCGGGCGTAGCCGTAGTAGGGGATGACCGCTGTGATGCGTCGCGCCGAGGCGCGTCGGAAAGCGTCCAGCAACACCAGCAGCTCCATCAGGTTGTCGTTGACAGGCGCGCATGTGGGTTGCACCACAAACACATCCATCCCCCGGGCACTCTCCAGCACCTGCACCCGTACCTCGCCGTCGGAAAAGCGTGTGCAAATCATCTGCCCCAGCGGACGCTTGAGGTATTGCGCAATCCGCTCTGCCAGCTCGGGGTTGGCATTCCCGCCAAACAACAGAATCTCTTGACCGTTATTCATTGGTGGCTCCCTCCTTGCCCTGCGCGTTAATAGATTCGCGTTTTCGGCGTACCCATCCTTCTCGATTCGTTTGGCGACAGCGGGCGATTGCCAGCGCCTCGGAGGGTACATCGTCGGTGATGGGGCTGGCAGCGGCGATATAGGCGTCGTCGTGAATCGTAACGGGCGCAATCAGCGTCGCATGCGAGCCAACGAACACCCGGTTGCCAATCACGGTTTGATGTTTGCGCTGACCGTCGTAGTTGCAGGTAATCGTGCCCGCGCCAATATTGCACTCCTGCCCGACAATCGCGTCGCCCAGATAGGTCAAATGCAACACCTTCGTACCCTCGCCGACCTGTGTGTTTTTAATTTCCACAAAGTCGCCCACTCTTACACCCTGTTTCAGCACCGTGCCAGGGCGAATGTGCGCGAACGGTCCGACCGAAACGCCCGATTCGATCTGAGCGCCCACAATGTGCGAGCGGAACAGGTGGCACTCGTCACCCACCTGCGTATCCTGAAGCACGAGGTCGGGTCCAAGCGTGCAACGGCTGCCGATGCGGGTGGCGCCCTTCAGGTGGGTGTTGGGTTCAATCACAGTATCGTGTCCCACTTCTACGGTTGGCTCGATGTAGGTGGTGGCGGGGTCTACAATCGTCACGCCCTCCAGCGCGAGGTGTTTGAGGGTTCGCATGCGGAGCGCCTGCGCCGCCTGCGCCAGCTCCCAGCGGTTATTGACACCCATCAGCAGGGCAGGGTCGGGCGATTGCCATGTTGCCACCTTGCCACCTGCCTGCGCGATTATGCCAATCACATCGGTGAGGTAGTATTCACCCTGAGCGTTCTGGTTACTCAGGCGCGGGAGCATTTCGCGCAAAACGGACACCTCAAAGCAGTAAAAAGAGGTGCAGACTTCGCGGATGGCTTTCTGTTCGGGGCTGGCGTCTTTCTCTTCCACGATGCCCACCACGCGCCCGTGTCCGTCACGCAGAATGCGCCCGTAGCCGGTGGGGTCTTCCAGCACGGCAGTCGCGAGAGTGGCGTCGGCTTGGGTGTTCTGATGGAGCGTTAGCATCGCCTGAAAGGCTTCATGGGTTATCAGGGGCGAATCGCCCGGAGCAACCACCACCGTTTGCACTTCTGGTGGCAGTTCAGGGAGCGCCTGCAGGCAGGCGTGTCCTGTGCCCAGTTGCTCGGCTTGAAGGGCGTAGCGGTAGCGTTCTCCCAGGGCGGCGCGAACCTCTTCCGCGCGATGCCCAATCACCACAACGATTGGCTCAATCCCAGCCGTCTCCATCGCCCGCAGCACATGGGCGGTGAGGGGCAATCCCAGCAGGGGCATGAGCGCTTTCGGGGTGTCGGACTTCATGCGCGTGCCCTTGCCCGCCGCCAGCACAATCCCAGCAATCTTGCGTGACTCTGCCATCGGTGCGCCTCGCGTGTTGCAGGGAGATTATACCCGCTGGGCAGGGCGTGGCTCGGGCGACAGCTTAGACCGAGACTTTGATGGTGCTGGCTCGCACTGTGGGTTCTGGGACAGGTAATACCAACTGGGCGGTCAGAGTTCGTGAATTGCCCCCTCCGCAAGGTTCTCAATAGGGTGGTTTTTTTGAGGGGTACCGTTTTATGCGCTCCCGAAGCCTGTTGGGGAACGCCTCCGCCATGACGGCTTATAAAACGAAGCCGACCTGCGTCGGCTGATGAAGCCAGCGGAGGCTGGCTTTGTCTATTAGGAACGGCTTCAGCCGTCGGGTTCTCAGAGTAGCATCGTCTGGGATTCCCGAAGTTTGAAGCGCAGATTGGTATAAGCCTTGCTCGCTGCGAGCCTCAATATAGAGCTGGATGGCTTCCTCCGCGAGGTCACACCAGCTTCTTGGTGATGAGGGATAACGAATCTACTGGAGTTCGTGGAGATTCGTCCTGAAGTAATGCGAGGCAAGCCTGTTATCAAAGGCACGCGCATTACGGTGGAATCGATTCTGGAGCGTCTGCCATCGGGCGAAACGGAGGCGCAGATTCTGCAGGAGAATCCCACCCTGCCTCCAGAAGCTGTTCGCGCCGCAATCTTCTACGCTCTGCAGGTTCTTAAAAACGAAGATTTGCTGACGATGCGGCTCCCTGAGAAATGAGACTGCTTGCAGCGGTCGGGTTACTTTACGGTTATTACACCTCGCGGAATTCGCTCTGCGCTTCTCCGAAGAGCGTCGCTGATGAGTCCGCCATCGGGTACAATCTAATTCTGTAGCCCTCTGGCTACAGGGGGAGCGCAATGAGAGCCTATAGACTGGATTTGAACGATGTCGTCCAGCATCCTGGACGACGGGTCGAGTACCCGATCGAGGTGTGGTTAGAGCGGGAAGAAGCTCCCCCGCAGTCGGAACCGATTCGAGGCACGCTGGTCGCCGAGAGCGGCGGTCGTATCCTGCGTCTATCCGGCACGTTTCATACGGTTGTCTGGCTGGAGTGCGGTCGCTGTCTGGAGTATTACCAGCTGCCCGTCGATTTCGAAATCCACGAGGAGTTCCCCCTCGTGGGCACGCCTGCGGGGTTGAACCCGCAGGGGTTTGCGACCGTAGAAGATCGGGACTCGTTCCCCGTGTTTGAGGGAAACTGGCTGAATGCAGACGAGTTGCTGCGGCAATATCTGATTCTGCAGCTGCCGATTGCGCCCGTCTGCCGCCCGGACTGCAAGGGTCTCTGCCCCGTCTGCGGGCAGAACCGCAACGAGCGTGAGTGCAGTTGCCCAGAGCGTAAGGGGCATCCTGCGTTCGAGGCGCTGGCTCGCGCATGGTACGGCGAAGAAGACTAACAAGGAGGGAAACCGATGGCTAATCCGAAGCGACGACACTCGCATGCGCGGGGTGCGAAGCGACGCACCCATTACAAATTGGAAGTGCCCGGCTTGAGCCGCTGCAAGCACTGCGGGGCGACGATTTTGCCCCATCGCGCCTGCCCGGTTTGCGGCTACTATCGTGGGCGCAAGTACGAGAACGCCCTGGTTACGGCTGAGAACGAGTCGTAAGCGATGCGTATCGCCGTCGACGCGATGGGGGGCGACTACGCCCCTCAGGAGATTGTTGCGGGCGCCTACGAATCGGCGCGACAGGTGAGCTTCGAAATTGTGCTGGTGGGCGACACCGAGCAAATCGAAGCACACCTGCCCAAGCGGGGGCGCCCCTCCAATTTGCACATTCACCACGCCTCGCAGGTCATCACGATGGAGGATTCTCCCGTGATGGCAATCCGGCGCAAGCGCGACTCCTCGCTGGTGGTCGCTGCCAAACTGGTCAAAGAGGGCAAGGCGGATGCGCTCGTCTCGATGGGCAACACGGGCGCGGTGGGGGTCGTGGCGAAACTGCTTTGGGGCAGCCTGCCCTATGTGGACCGCCCCGCAATCGCCACCGTACTGCCCACCTACACAGGGCGCTGTGTGCTGCTGGATAGCGGCGCGACCGTCGACTGCTCCCCCCGCCAGCTGCTGGACTTCGCGCTGATGGGGCAAATCTACGCCGCACAGGTGCTGGAAATCCCCAACCCGCGCGTGGGACTGCTCAACATCGGCGAGGAAGCCACCAAGGGCAATAGCGTCACCAAAGAAGCCTACCAGCTGCTGATGACCCACCTGAAAGACGATTTTGTGGGCAATGTGGAGGGCAAAACCTTTTTTGAGGGCGTCGCCGATGTGGTGGTGTGCGATGGGTTCGTGGGGAATGTGTTCCTCAAAACGGGCGAGGGCGTGGCGGAAACGGTGCTGAAGATTATCAAAGAGGAGTTGACACGCAACCGCCTGAATATGATTCCGCTGGCGCTGTTGAAGCCCGCTTTTGAGCGCATTAAGCGTCGGCTGGACTATCGGGAGTATGGCGGCGCGCCGCTCTTGGGCGTGGACGGCGTGTGCATTATTGGGCATGGGCGCTCCGACCGCTACGCGGTGCGTCAGGCGATTTCGGTGGCGGCCCAGGCAGTCGCCAATCGGCTCGTGCCCACCCTGCGCCACGCACTGAGCCTACTGCACGAAAGCAAGGAGGGCTGATGGCGCTCACCGTCACCGTGCTGGGGTGCGGCACTTCGATGGGCGTGCCGATGATCGGCTGCCGCTGTGCCGTCTGTACCTCCCGCGATCCCCGCAACCACCGCACCCGCCCTGCTGTCCACCTGCGCACCGAAACGACCGCTCTGCTGATTGATGCCCCGCCCGAACTGCGCCTGCAACTCATCCGCTCCCAGCTGGATACTCATCTGGACGCCGTGCTGATTACCCACACCCACGCCGACCACATCATGGGGCTGGACGATGTGCGCGGTTTTACCCTGCGCACGAACCGCCCCATCCCTGTGTATGCCGAAGCGAGCGCGTTAGACGACCTCAAGCGCGTCTATCGGTATGTGTTTTTTCCCTATCCCCCGGGCGTCAGCACGCCGCAGATAGAGTTCCGTGAAATCACGGGCGTCTTCACGATTGGCGACATTACGGTGGAGCCGTTGCGCGTGTTTCACGGGGAGATGCCAATTCTGGCGTTTCGTGTGGGCAACTTCGCCTATGTGACGGATGTGAGCTACATCCCGCCCGACACATGGGAGCGCCTGCAGGGGCTGGAACTGCTGATTCTGGACGCCCTGCGCTACCAGCCCCACCCGACGCACTACAATCTGGAGCAGGCGATTGAAGTCGCCCAGAAGCTCGGCGCCAAGCGTACCCTCTTCACCCACATGACGCACGACTTTGACTACGAGACCGTGAACGCCCAGCTCCCCGACGGAATCGAGCTGGCATATGACGGGCTGGTGGCGAGGGTGGGAACTGACTAATTGCACCCCGTACCGTACTCAAAAAGAACCCGAATCAGGTCCTGATCGTCCACAACCCCATCGAAGGTCACATCGGCATCCAGACCAGCGCCCTGCTGACCGTAGGCTAAAAGCACTGCGAGCAAGTCCTGGTCATCCACGCAGCCGTTGCCATCGGTATCGGGTAGAATAGTTGCCAGAACCAGGGTGCTGTCGCTTCGCAGATAAGCGAATTGATATTCATCCACAGGTGAGAACTCAAATTCGCGAACCCCTTCTGAGATTTCCTCCGTGAAGAAGCGAACTCGCTCCCCTGTTGTCAGGCTCCAGATGGTGATTCCCCCGTCTCCCCCAGCCCCGAGCAGGTTCCCACTGCGCGAGAAGCTTACTGAGGATACATTCGCCTGGACAGCGCCCACCAGCTGACCCGACGCTATGCGCCACAGGCGAACCCGTTCATCTCCTGATGCCGTAGCGAGCAGCTCCCCGTTCGGCGAAATAGCCGCTGAATAGACCGAGCCGCCATGCGGCAGAAAGTGGCTCACCACACCTTCCGGGAGACGCCACACGACAACAGTGGTTGGCTGTGAGGCGTCGTTCTGTCGCACACCAGAAACTAACCACCGACCATCAGGCGTAATCCCAATCGCACTGATAGGGAGCTGGTGCCACAGGAGGGTACGCCTCCATGTACCTGCGCTCGAGGTGTAAGTAAGGCGTATTGCCCCGTTCACGCCTCCCGAGGCAAGCAGCCATTCGGTCGGCTCTGAAAACACAGGGGAGAAGGTGAGGGTAGTGATCCCGTTGGAGCCGTCGAAGTAAGTGTCATGGAAGCTCCATTCCGCAGTATTCCAGATATCAATTCTGCCTTCCAGCGTGCTGAGAAACAACCAGTATCCTCGCGGCGAAGTTGCAACGGCAGTGGGTGAACCTCCCACCAGAAGAGTGGTCAAGTGGCTCCCGTCCTGAACACGCCACACGCACGCCCAAGGTGGGCTTTGCCAGAACAAACTGAAAGCACCCGAGGCAGCAATCCATTCACCTGCGGGATCGAAGACAAGCGTCCCAGAGCCGATCTGGGAGTGAATCACGCGGTCTTTGCGCTCTGGCACAGGCGCCAGGAAAGCGGACTGGCTGCCAACGAGGATTTTCTGACCGTCGGCTGTAAAAGCAACGGCGTTGATACTGCTGGGCAAGGCGTAATTCGCGAAACTCTCCCCTGTGGACAAATCGATTACAGAGACCCCATCCCCCAGACTGAATGCCAGGCGATCCCCTGACGGGGATAGCACCATGGCGACAGGAATTTGGGCGGTTCCGAGATAAGGCGTCTCGAGACGCTTCCATAAAGTACTCTCTGGTACCCTCCAGATGTAGATGAGACCATTTAGCCCTGCAGCGTACAGCCTGGTGCTATCGGCTGCGAAGACGAGCGGGGCGCGTCCCGCAAATGTCGATACAAGTTGCCAGTCGCTTACTCGATAGAGGTAGGTACGGCTTTCGGTTGCTATTGCCAGCCATCGACCATCGGGCGAGAACTTCACACTTTGCACCTGCGCCTCCGCGTAGAGCAGGCGTAGCAGCTGCCATTCGTTTCCAGCGGTTTTGCGCCATACATGCACTGTTCGGTCGGCGCCGCCAGAAGCGAGCATAACCCCATCGGGCGAAAAGTCAAGTGCCAGAACGACGCTCGTGTGCCCTGCAAGGCTGGCAATAATCTGACCCGCCGCAAGGTCAAAGAGACGCACAGTGTCCCCCGTATTGAAGGCAAGCACGGTGCTGTCTGGCGAAAAGGTAACGCCTCGCGTAATTCCGCCCAGCTGAAGACGATACCGAGGTACCGTGCTGGTTGCGAGGTAAACATCCACGCCGCTACTCCCGCCTGCTGCCAGCCACTGCCCGTCGCGCGAGGCGGCAACAGACCAGACGCCCGAGGTGGTTCCAAGCAGTGTCGTGAAGGTGGGTTGGGCGAGGACAGGTGAAATAGCAATCGCATTGCCCACACGGGAGACCACCTCCCACACGCCTTCCTCTGAAAGGGATCGGCAAAAGCGGGCAAATGCGCCCACGAACTGATGGGAAGCCACAGAGGTGTAGGTCTGCCCGAAAACGCGCCAGATACGCAGCTCGGACCGATCGCTACCCTGCAGAATGAGACCCAGAAGACGCCCGTCAGGGGAATACGACACTTCAACAAAACCGGAAAAAGTTCCCAGCGAAGCTATCTGTTGACCATCCGCGACGCGCCAGACCAGCAGCTGGTTGGAGTGCGAGCGCAAAACCAGCGCTTGCCCGTCAGGCGAGAACACCAGGTGTGAAAAGGATCTGTCTGTCGTGTTGATGTCACGGATGACAGCCCACTCCGTCAGGCTAAAAATCTGTATCACATTCGGACTCGGAGAGTAAGCAAGCTGGGAGCCATCGTAGGAGAAGGCTATAGCGTAGGTGTTCGTCGTCGGCAGCGGCGGCATCTGCACCCAGTCTGCCGTGCGCCAGATTCGCACGGAACGACTTGTAGCAATCCCCATCCACCGCCCATCCGCCGAGAAAACGACCTCGCTTCGCGGGGAATCGGTGCCAGTGTCCAGGCGCCTGATCTCCCCACTCGCTGTATCGATGAGATGCAGTCCGAAGCCCGCCACCGCCAGATAGCGATTGTCAGGGGAAAAGGCAAGCGATTCGACATTGAGCTCAGGAACCATAAATGTTCTCACGAGCAATCCGTTCTCGAGGCTCCGAACCCGTACAGTGGTATAGGCGCCTGTAGAGCGGTATTCGTCAGCGAGTAGCCGCCCATCCCACGAAATCGCGGTAGCGCCCTGAACTTGTCCAGGACGCATCCACAGAATGTGGGGACGACTCTGCGCCCATGCGCCCCACAACCCGCCCAGCAGAAGACCAAACCCGGCAACCCAGTACCAGAGAGCGCGCCCTCGCATGCTAAAATTATACACCAGTCTATGCGATGGCAGAACGAATTATCGCTTTCATGGTTGTTGCGGTTTTAATCGCGTCGGTGCTGTTCAGGGTTCCCATCGAGCTGGCAAGGCGGCTCATGGACGCCCTGACCGTGCAGGGCGCCATCAAGACCGATCGCGTCTTCGTGGCGCAACTGAATCCCCAGCCTGAACTGACCACCGTGCCCACCGCTGTGTCCACTGGCAAAAGCCGCTCAAGTGTCAGTCTCTATCAGGGAGAGAGGCGGGTGGGTGAACTGGTCCTTGTGGAACGCGCCCCTGCTGGGAGAGACGCATTCCCTTACCTGGAAACCCGCGGGCGCGTGGAGCGATACGAGCTTCGCAAGCCACTCAGCAGCGGTATGACAGTGAAGGTCTACCGTGGAATGGTCAACAACTATCTTGTCTTTTACGATTCTGAGGGCAACTATGTCGGCTACTGGTTCATCATCTGGGAAACCTGAACGGGACTTTCGCCTTCTGGAGGCAGGAGCGTGGGGGCTTGCAAGCATCGGGACTGTCGCCCTGCTGAAAAACGCGCCTATTTTGGCATGGCAGATTGAACTGCTGATTCATGCCGTTTTGTGGTTGTGGAGCTTTCGTATCGCCTTAATGTTGATAGGGGGGTCCTTCGGATGCGGGCTGGGCTATGTGGTCGCAGGGCTGATGGGGGTCAATTTCGTTCTCTACGCTACCCCGATATTCATCGATATACCTACGCCCGTATCAAGCTGTGTCTGCGTCCTTACAACAGCGCTGTTGTACCTTTTCTTCGCGCTGGCATTCCTGAAAGTCTACAAAAGCCGCCGTCAATCAGGGTAGCCCTCATCTCATTGATAACGCGGCGCAAGCAAGTAGAAGGTGCGCCCCAGCACCTCCCGACGCTCCAGCAGCAGCACCGCAGGGTCTTCAAGGCGTGTGGCGTCGGTAGTGAGGCAATACGCGCCTTCTGTGCGCATGCGATGGCCAACGGTTTGCCAGTCGTCTGCGGTCGCATACTTTCCCTTTCGGTAAAACTGCAGGCTGGGGTAGCCCGGGTTCACCCGATACAGCACCAGCGTGCGATAGGTCGGAACCGCCTGCGCCAGCTCCCGAACGGGTTTCAGGGCGAGGCGGTCATAGCCTGTGAGCGCGCCGTTCCAGCCAACCGCCAGCCCCAGCACGCCCAGCGCGAGCGCCCAGCGCGGCTGCCAGCCCCCCATGCCTGCGAGGGCAATTGCGCCCGCACCGAGCAGCAGGGCATACGCCCACGGAGTCGCGCTCATCACGCCCACTGCGACGCCCAGCCCACCCCAGAGCAGGGCAGGTAGCCCGCCAATCCAGCGCAGGCGCCCCGCTTGCGACGCCTTCTGCATCTCCAGTGCTGTTAGCAACGCCAGCGCAGGGAACATCGGAAAGATGTAGGCGGGCAGCTTGGTGAAACTCAGCGTGAACAGCCCGAACACCAGCCAGCACCACCGCTGGAGATAGCCCATGAGCGGCTCTTCGGCGCGACGCCACAACCCCGACGCCCACGCCGCCATCGGAAAACCGCCCAGCCACAACACCACGACATAAAACAGCAGATAAACCGCCACGCCTGTAATCACGCTCTGCGCGCCTCCGCGCTGAATCAGGGGCAAAACCGAGTGCGCCGTGTCGCCCCCCGCAAAGCGCAACAGGTTCTGCTTCACCACAAACTCGTTAAAAAACTCCGCGCCATGCTGTAGATAGACGCCAAGATACCACGGCGCGGCGGTCAGCAACGCCACACCCAGCGCAGCCAGCACCCAGCGGAACCGCACGCCCCGCTCCAGCAGCCCGCGCAGACTCAAAAGATAGAGCAACCCCACCAGCCCCAGCCCGAACGGTCCTTTTGTCAGAACCGCCAGCCCCAGTGCGCCCCCGCCCACCAGACTCCAGAGCAAGGGGCGATGGGGCAGCTCCCAGAGCGCAATCAGCGCCATCAGCAGAAAGAAGGTCAACGCCACGTCGGTGATGGCGAGGCGTGCGAGAATCAGGCTCAGCGGTGCAATCGCAAACAAGAGCGCCGCCCTTGTGCCCGCGCCTTCTCCCAGCCTGCGGTTGCCCCAGATGCCCAGCGCCACCAGCGTCAGCGCATACATCACCACCGAGGGCAGGCGCAGAACGAACTCCTCTGAAACCCAGCGTCTGGGGAACGGCTCAAAGAGGCGCATACTGAGCTGCATCAGCCAGTAGAGCAGAGGTGGCTTCTCAAACCATGGCTGATCCTGAAAAGTCGGGGTCAGCCAATCACGGCGCTGGTGCATCTCCCACGCTACAGAGGCATAAAACCCTTCATCTAAATCGGTCAGTCCGAAAACCGTGATGTCAATCAGCGCCGCCAGCACCAGAAGCCATATCAGCCCACGCACGCCCTGAAGTGTACCATGCCTCAGCAGGAATTGACCGCTTCAAGGCGTATATTTCCCACAGGAAAAGTCAGGGCAGAGCCACACCGCTGTGCCCGCCATGGAACCGAAGGAGGTACACAATGAAATCGCTTGGGGTGCTTTTGTGGGCGCGCACTTCCAGTATAGAAGCCTGTCTGCGCGAGTGCCTCAGTGTGCATCCGAGACTGCAGTTACTCTGGTCGCGAAGCGGCTCCGTCTGCTCTGACTCAGAGAGTGCGTACCCGCCGCCTCAGCCCATTCGGGTTATTCCGCTGGCGCGAAACCCAATGGTAGAGGCGTATCTGCGTCAAGAACTGAACGCGCTTCCGAACCTCTCGCTCACTTTCATCGGCAAGCAGGAAAGCCATCCCGATGCAGTGGTTATCGATGGCAAACTGCTAACTCCGAGTGAGCGCCGTGTGCTACAAGCGTGCGCCGAATATGATCGTCTTGCCGAAGCAGCTGGGGCGTTGTGCCTGACCGAAGCGACCATCAAGAAACACCTTTGCCACATCTACACCAAGTTAGGACGACACAGTTTGCATCGGGCGTTGCTATGTGCGACGGAGTGGGGATTGATTGTAGCGCCCCAATAGAAAATTCTCCGAAAGTAGAAAAAAAAAAGTTTCGCCCTCAGGGGGTAGAGAAAACGCGTGAATATGGCGTAAAATATTGGTGCTGAAGGGGTATGGCGATGGCGACCTTGAGCCGAACAGAATCGACCGAGGGCACACGCCGCCGTGGGTGGTGGATTGAAGTGCTGTTAAGTGCGGCGCTCCTCTGGCTGGCGCTGATAGCGTATGCGGAGTGGCGCAGCGAAGGACGCTACCTGTGGCTGTTTGGAGCAACTTACGACGCAGGCGTAGTGCGTCCTGGCACGGTTATCCGCCACCGTGTATGGGTCTTCAACCCCACTATGCGCCCCTTGGAAATTGACCCAGAACCCAGCTGCGGCTGCACCCTGCTTGAGGGGGGTTCGCGTCAGTTGGGTTTGGTGGACGGCTTTCCGCTAACCGTTGCGGTAGACACAACGGGAAAGCCTGCGGGGCGACACTCGCAAGGGGTGGAGTTGATTGTCCGCGACCTGGAGCGTGGCGTGAGCTGGCGGGAACGCATCGAGATTCGGTTTGAGGTTGCCAAACCTACCGCCTCAGCGAAATCAAACTGACAGGAGGGGAAAGACAATGAGACGGAAGGAACGCACTGTCTTGCGAGGAGTTTTGCTTGTAAGCTGTATCGCTTTGGTGGGTTGGTTACTACAACCCACAGCTTGGTCTACCCGGGGTTGTGGCGTATGCTCCAGACAAATAGTACGAATGTGTGACGAGTCGGGATGTGGTCCGTTTCCAGCGTGTCATGGGAGCTGTGAGTGTGAGGAATGGGAGTGGCAGAATTGTCAAGGTGATGGCATGGATTGCCGAGGCGTGCAATCGCTCCCTGTGAATGTGCTTGTTCACCCTGGCGACTGTGATGCAGGCAGTCTCATGTGCGTTTGCCGCAGAATCGCACCACCGTTCTGGGCTGTTCGCAACAAAGATGTCTGCAAAATCTGCTAGAACATGCGCTGGTTAGTATCCTGTGTCCTTTGGATATCACTAACGGTGGCTCAAGCGCTGGCAAGCCCTTTGCCCGGGTCGCTTGCCAGCGCTCTTCGTAAGCGAGAGCAGTTTTACATCAGCCGGCAGCTCACTTTTCGCGTAAGCGTTCGCCATGACATTTCTCGCCCCAAGCCAATACAAAATCGCATGGAATACCTGCTTGAAGTAAAACGCGCGCGAGAAGCCGTTCAGGTGCAGAAACAGCCGCGCGACGGTCGCGAATACAAAACGGAACAGGGTAATACGGTGCAGTTTAGTCTGAAAAGTGGACCTTCCTCAATTTGCCATGTGAATCAAGATGTCAAGTTCGTGGTTCAGCCAGGGATTGTATTGGGAACGGACATGTCCGTCGCACAAGCCAGTATGCTGGCTGAAGTGAAGCGAGGTAATCCCAGCGACCTTTACGGCAATCCTGAGACGCCGTTGTTTATATGCGAAGAGATAGCCAACATACGCGGAGTCTGCACGATCGGCTTGGATGTCTCCAAACTCTACCAAGCCAAATGGGAGCATGTGAAGGAAAAGCCCGACAGATGGGTTCTGCTCGGCAAGATTAAGGCTCACCTTTATGATCCCACAGTTTCCGGCGAGTATCCCGATGTGTCTATCCGTGTGGAATTGGCAAAGCCCGATGCGTTGCCACTGCAGCTCGAGATACTACGCCCGCTGCGCGCAGCAAACAAATGGCAGAGAAGCGCGTTGTATGTTGATGAATTCAAGAAAGTTGGCAGCATCAGATTACCCTCCAAGTTCAGGATAATCTCGGACAGCTCGAGTGGTCATTACAAGGTCGTCTCGGTCTACGAGTTAGTTCGTTTTGACTCGCTGGACGGAGACGTTGAGCTAGAAATGCCAATAGGAACGGATGTTGTGGACTGGCGCATAGGACAAGCAGTGAAATATTCGTGGCAAGGGCGTTTGCCGACCGAAGAGGAACTCAAGAAGCTCGCGTTTCAACAGGGTTATCTGCTGCCTGCGGAGTCGCCCCGGCGGCGTTATTCCCCGTGGTTATTTGTGCCCGCTATCGTCTTTTTCGCGGCGGCAGGGTATCTTTACTGGAAACAGAGGCGCAAATGAGGCGTACAGGGTTCTCGCTGGTGGAGCTGCTGGTGGTGTTGGGGATTATTTCCCTGCTGGCGGCGTTGCTGTATCCTGTGTTCGCCGCCGCACGGGAACGGGGACGCACTGCCCGCTGTATCACGCAGGTACGCCAGCTGACGCAAAGCACCATGATGTACCTTGTCGACTCAGGCGACACCTATCCGCTGGCTGCCTACTTCAGCACGCACAACGGACAGCCCTGCTTCTTCACGCTCTATCACGCGCTCGTGCCCTACACCAAAGACAAAGAGATTGTCCAGTGTCCTTCAGACCCCAGACCGCTGGATGTGGAGTGGGCAATCAGCCAGATGGCAACCCTGTGCCCAGCGATGGGGTTCCGCTATAGCAGTTATATGGCGAACTGGTGTCTGATTGAAACGGGCACTTTGTTGTGGGACTTTCATCCGCCTGTTTCCGCGGCGCAGGTGGAGTTTCCTGCGGAGACGGTGCTATACTACGACGGGAGCATTACGGCACTGCCGAGCCTGTACCCTTTTATTCAGGGACGCCATAACGAGCAGGTGGTTGTATCGCTCGCAGATGGACACAGCAAGGCGTGGAAGGCGCGGCAGGGGTATGGGCATCATCGGCGAGCGGATGGGGTTCTGGCAGCGCGCTACTGCTTGATTGAGCCGTCGGCCTACTATCGGGGTGGGATTTTCTGCGAAGATATGATAATCGGCATCGTGCGCCGGGATCGTCAGGGGCGCCCGTGCTGGTACTGCCCGAACCGCTCGCCAGGAGGCGTGGGCTACCTTGAAGGCAACTGTGAGCAGCAACGCTAACGGGTTAGACCTCCTCTGGTTGGCGAGCGCCATCGCGACGGCACTGGCGTTTGCGCCGATCAATGCGTGGTGGCTCCTGTTTATAGCCCCTGCGGGCTGGCTGGGGGTGCTTTCGCAGGTGCAAGGAGCTCGGAGAGTGGCAATCGCATTCGGCTGGGGGTTAGTTTTTATTGCCGTTCAGAGCCTGTGGGCGTTGCCAACCTTTGCCCAGCAAGCCCAAGCAGACTGGGCAGCGGGAGTTGCGTGGCTAATCGTACTCATCTGGTATGCTTGCTGGTGCGCGCTTTTTGGGTGGCTTGTGGGACGCCTGCCTGCCACAGGGTGGATTTGGGCGGTGGGCGCTGCTTCCGGGTGGGTAGTGGTTTGCTGGCTGCGAAGCTTGGGGGCTTGGGGTTTTCCGTGGGCGATGCTGGCTCTACCGCTGGCGCGCTTCCCGCTGCTACTGCAACCTGCGGAGCTGGGCGGGATATGGCTTGTGGAGTGGCTTCTGATGCTCTGGAACGCGTTGTTAGTTCAAGTGTGGCGGGGAGCAGAGGTTAGGGCGTGGGCTGTACCGCTGAGTGGTCTTGCGCTCTGGGTAGGGGGGAGCGTCTGGCTCTGGCAGCAGGCGCGCGCCACGCCACTTGGGGAGCCTGTGCGGGTGGCAGTGCTACAGACGGAATACGATGCTTTGCGCACGCTGTTCTCTGCCCAGATTTACGACTCAGGCATCGAGCGATTGTTGGAGCAAGCACGCCAATCTGGGGCAGATTGGGCAATACTTCCCGAATCGTCCGAAACCTACTTTTGGGCATCGCTGATAGATCGGGAGCGTCTGCGGCAGTGGCAGGAATGGGCGCAGAGATACTCCATGCATATTCTGACGGGAGTGACTCGTCAGCATGGGGAACACGGCTTCAACAGCGCGTTGGGAATCTCCCCCAGAGGTACATGGGCATTCTATAATAAGATGAAGCTGATGCCCTTTACAGAGTATGCGCCCGCCGAACCAATTGCGGAGTGGCTGAAGGTACTGGGCGTTTCGCGTCGGTCGCTTCGGTGTGGTGAGCGTGTTCACGCCCTGCGACTGGGTAAAGAGCCGCCTGTCGGTGCCCTCATTTGTTATGAAAGCCTTTACGGTTGGATTGCGGCACAGGCAGTGCGTGATGGGGCGCAGTGGCTGGTTGCGATAACAAACGATCGTTGGCTGTTGGGCGCAGGTGTACGGGAGCAATATGCGGATTACAGCCTTGTGCGTGCGATTGAGACACGGCGCTGGGTCGCGCGCGCGTCAACCGTCGGAATCAGCGGCTTCTTCAGCCCCCTCGGCGAGCGATGGGAAGCCCCTGGGGGACGCCCTTATGTGATGACTCATACGCTCTACGGCTCCTCTCAGCAAACCCTCTATGCGCGGTGGGGCGACTACTGGGGCTATCTCTGTGGGCTGCTTTACGGCGCTGGAGTGGTTTGGCGTGTCATACTGTCGGCTCGCGCGCGGCACATTCCAGCAGCAGATGTTGGCTAAATCATCTGTAGCGAACAAGTCAACTGCTCAGTAGTAGTATGCCGAACCAGCCGCCATATACGCCTGATAGCTCAGCCCCACTGCCGCGCCACCCACCAGCAAAATCCCAATCAGCGGCAGCACGAAGCGCATGGTGGGGTTCAGGCGGCGCCCAATCGGGCTAACGGGGATTGCCAGCGTCAGCACGCAGAGCGCAAACGCCAGCAGATAGGGCGCCTGCAAACTGGCATATGCAAACCCCAGCGCCCACAGAATGCCGTACAGCATCACCGCAACGGCAATCGCGCCGCGCCCCAGCCGAAACGAGCGCATCACCCAGCCGATAGGCACGCCAATCCCCACAATCGCGCCCAGCGAACCCCCCATCTGCGCAAACGAGGCGCTTTTCGCGCCGTAAAATAGCACTCCCGCGCTCACACCCCCTATCAACGCCAGCAGAAACGCCGTTTGCCAGCCCGCCAAACGCTCTTCTGCCGGGGCAGCCACCAGCGTGAGTATCGCCAGCCCCACGCCGAACACCAGAATCCACACAACTCCTACTGAAAGCGCCCAGTATTCGGTACGCATGAGGGGCGAAAACAGCAGCACGAACACCCACGGCATCACCAGCACCAGCCCCCAGCCTGCGACCCAGCGATAGGCAGGCGCAATCCCAGCCAGCCAGCCCAGCGGAATCAGCCCCAGCGCCAGCCAGAAGACCCACTCCTGCGCATCAGTCGGGGGAAACGCAGGCTTGCCCAGCATGAGCCAGTAGACCAGCCCCATGCCCAGCCCCACTGCCGGCGCGCTGAGCCATCCGTGGGCACGGGGCAGTCGCCCGCCCACCAGCCAGAGAACCCCAGCCAGCACGGCGGGCAGCCCCGTAATCAGCAGGTTATTCAGCACAAAGTTCACTGCCGAATCGCCTCCACGCTGACGGTCAGGCGCACCTCGTCGGAGAGACCACCGTTCAACCCATAGTTGATACCGAACTCACTGCGCTTGATGGTGAAGGTGGTCTCGAAGCCGATAATCTCCTGCCCACGCGGGTTGCGCCCCTTGCCCGTGAAAGTGACGCGCACCGTCAGCGGCTTGGTGACCCCACGCAGAGTCAGGTTGCCCTGCACCTCCACCGTGGTGTTATTGATTTTGCGCACGCGTGTGCTTTTGAAAGTCGCCTTGGGGAACTGGCGCGTGTTGAAAAAGTCGGGGCTGCGCAGGTGGTCATCGCGCTGCGCGTTGCCCGTATCCACGCTGTTGAGGTCTATCTCAAACTGTACCGAGCTGCGTTCGGGGTTCTTCTCATCCACCACCAGCGTGCCAGAGAACTGGTTGAACCGCCCATACACAAAGGCGGTGTTCATGTGCTTCACACGGAATATGACAGTGGAATGCACGGGGTCGATGCGGTAGGTAATACCCTGGGCATAGAAAGGCGTCAGTGTGCTACCGAGCATCGCCAGCACAGCCAATCCCAGCATGCCACGAGTTGCGAACCGTTTCATCATACTCCCTCCTTGTGTGTAGATTTGTGAGGCGCATCGGTCGTTTGGGAGATGGACTGTGCCCACTGCTGGAGCGTCTGGGCGAGCTGGTTCAGCGCGTCGGGGCAGGCGCGGAAATAGTGATGTTGCCCCTGCTTGCGCATGGAAACCAGTCCCGCATCGATGAGAATATTGAGGTGGTGCGAGACGGTCGATTGCGCAATAGGAAACTGCTCCGCCAGCTCGCCGCATGAGAGTTCGCCACCCTTCACCAGCGATAGCAGGATGCTGAGTCGGGTGGGATCCGCCAGCGCACGCGCGACCTTCGTCAACTGCTTCGTGTCCATCTCCATAGACCGATGTACCAGTATCTATACGATGGAAGGTTCCCCTCGGTTCCATCCGCAGGTGGGTATACTGCTTTTGGCGATGCGAGTTGGGCTAACGATCGCCTCGGCGGTTGCGGGAGTCGCGCTGGCGGGTTGCGGCACAAAAGAGAGCGCGCCTGAGGGGCGAATTCGCCTGCGCGTGTGGAGCATGTGGTCGGGCGACGAGGAGAAGGTGTTTGAGGGCGTCGTGGCGCACTACAACCGCATCCAGAATCGCGTCTGGCTGGAGAATCTGGGCGCGGTGGAGGACACCAAAACGCTCCGCGCGATTGTGGCGGGCGCGCCGCCCGATTTGTTTACCTTGCGCGAGCCGGGCTACCTGGCGCCCTTAGCTGCCAATAATGCCCTCCTGCCGCTGGACGAGTGGTTTCACGAGTCGGGCTTGCGCGAGGAAGATTTTGTGCCCGCCTCGCTGAATCAAGGGCGCTACAAGGGCAGGCTCTACTCGATGCCCTATCTGCTTGATGCAGGCGCGCTGTTCTGGAACCCTGATCTCTTTCGCCAGGCGGGACTGGACCCGAAACGCCCCCCGCGCACGCTGGAAGAAATGCTGGACTACGCCCGTCGGCTGACCCGCTTTGACCCGTCGGGCGAGATTCGCGTGCTGGGCATGCGCCCACCAGAACTGATGGAGCTGATTATCGCCTTCGGGGGGCAGTTTGTGGACCCGCGCACGGGCGCCATCACTGCCGACCACCCGACGAATATCGAAGCGGCGCGATACTATCGGGCGCTGATTGACGCAATGGGCGGCGGCAGGCGCGTGCAGGCGTTCACCGCAGGCTTCGGCAACGAACAGGGCACCAATAACCCCTTCTTCCTCGGCAAAATCGCGATGATGTTTAACGGGCAGTGGAACCCCTACTGGTTCCAGAAATACGCCCCCCATGTGCCCTATGATGTCGCGCCGATTCCGCACCCTGCGAGCAAGCCCCACCTGGCGCGCCCCACATGGATTGGGCAGAACATGTTTTGCATTCCGCGCGAGTCGCGCCATCCTCGCGAGGCGTGGGAGTTTCTGGTGTGGGCGCAATCTGAAGAGGCGCAGGTGCTGTTCGCCGACACGATGCATGGCATTCCGAACATCCGCAAGGTGCTGAAAAACCCGCGCCTGCGCCAGCCGCAAAACCCCAACGAAGTCTGGAAGCGCGGCTATGCCAAGTTCTTAGACCTCGTGGACAGCCCCAACGCGCGGTTTTTCCCCGTAACGCCCGTCTCCACGCTCTATCTTCATGAGCTGACTACAGCACAGGATTTCATCATGAGCGGCAGCAAAACCCCCGAACAGGCACTGCGCGATGTGCAGCAGCGGGTGTTCGCCGAGTGGAAGCGGTGGCAGTAGCGAAATTTGCCCCTTAAAAGACCCGAATCGGAATTAAATCCTGTAAAACCCCCGATTTTTTAAGACTCTCGTAAGACCCCGTGTGTTATAATGCACGCGATGGAGGTTGGAAGTATGTGGAAGCAAGTGTCTTTGTTGCTGGCTTTGCTGACAACTCTGGCGCTTGCGTGCGCTCAACCGTTCACCTATCAGGGGTTCCTGAAAGACGGCGGCAACCCCGCGAACGGCAACTACGACTTTGAGTTTCGTCTCTTCACAGATAGTACACTGCTGGGTACTGTCAGCCACTCCGGCGTCCATGTGTCCAACGGCTTGTTCAGTGTGGAGCTGAACTTCCCTGCCCCGGTCTGGGACGGTGGAACCCGCTACCTGGAGATTGCGGTGCGTCGTACTGGCAGTGATGCCTCGTATACCACGCTTTCGCCCCGTGTGAAGATTAACCCGACGCCGTATGCCAGCGCCCTGCGAATGTTCGAGAGTGGCACAAACAACCCCGACCGCATGGTGATAGCCCATTCGCCCGGTTTCACGAACTGGGGTCTGCAATATCAGGATGTAGACGACAAGTTCAACTTCCTATCGGGCGGCACCGCCGTGATGACGGTGGATCTGGGCAATCGGCGCGTGGGCATCGGCACGAGAGCGCCCGAGGTACCCCTGCATGTTGTGCGTGAAGTGGGGATAGACACAGTTATCTCTGCACAGCACACGGAGCCAGGCGGCATAGGTGTGTACGGTGTAAGCCTCGCCACCGCCGGTTTCTCAGTGGGTATACGAGGTCTCTCGTTTAGCACTGCTGGCGCGGGTGTCTATGGCGAGGCGAAGGCGGACACTGGCGGGCAGGGTGTGCGCGGGGTAAGCGGCGGTACAAACGGGATAGGCGTCGCTGGGATAGCGAGCAGGCCTGGAGGCAGAGGCGTTCTCGGCTGGGGAGCCGCCACCACGGGCGTCAACTATGGCGTGCGTGGAGAAAGCGAGAGTCCCGATGGCACGGGCGTGTATGGCTTACACGCCGCCACCGCCGGCACCGCGCCCGGCGTTCACGGCGTCACCAATTCTTTCAGCGATTATGCTGTCGGCGTGCTGGGCGAGGTCAGCTTCACCAGTCCAGGCGGCTTCTCCGCTGCGGTGCGCGGGATTAATCGTGGCACAGGTGTGAATGGCATCGGCGTCTGGGGTTCGCAGGATGGCTCTGGCTGGGGCGTATATGGTAACAGTGTGTCAGGCATAGGCGTTCTCGGCTGGGCAGCCGCCGCCCTGGGTATCAACTATGGCGTGCTTGGGGGAAGCGACAGCCCCGATGGCTACGGCGTCTTCTCTCTAGGTCGCTTCGCCGCCTCAGGCACGAAGTCGTTCCAGATTGACCACCCGCTCCGCCCCGAAACGCACTTCCTGAACCACTTCTGCACAGAGGCGCCCGAACCGCTGAACGCCTACAGCGGCGTGGTGGTGCTGGATGCACGCGGCGAGGCGTGGGTGCAACTGCCCGATTACTTCGAGTCCATCAATCGCGACCCGCGCTACACGCTCACCCCCATCGGTGCGCCGATGCCCAACCTGCATGTTGCGGTGGAAATCCAGAATAACCGCTTCAAAATCGCGGGCGGTGTGCCGGGCAAAAAAGTCAGCTGGCGTGTGGAAGCCATCCGCAACGACCGCTGGGTGCGACAGTACGGCTACCAGACCGAGCAGGAGAAGCCCGAACCCTATCAGGGCAAGTACCTGCACCCCGAGCTGTACGGGCAGCCGAAGGAGCGGGGGATTCACTACCGCCCTGAACCCGAACCCGCGCCGAATGAGAGGGGTAAGCCGTGATGCCTTCACCCTACGGGGGCGGCTCGGCGTTTCGCCGCCGCCCCCAACCGTAGCGTTTACAGTTTCACGAACCCGCCCAGCAGCAGCGCCATGCCCCAGCCGATGACGCCGACCAGCAACGCGCCAATCAGCCCCACCAGAAACGGCTTGAGACCGACGCCCTTGAACACGCTGAACGAGGTGGCTAACCCGACCGCCGCCATCGCCGTGCCCAGCGCACGGGAACCCCATGTCTCGCCGATGGCTTTGGTCAGCGCATCCCAGGCGGATTTGTCCCAGATGCCGAACGCCAGCCCGTTCTGCAAGGTGGCGTCGCCGATAGAACGCAGAACCGCCATCAGAATGAACCCCAGCACGAAGGCGGGCAGCAGCTTGGTGATGTTGATTTTGGGGCTGCTTTCGCCCTCCTGTCGTGCCTGCCGTTTCAAGTAGAGGTAAGACAGCAGCGGCACCACCACTGCCAGGAACAGGTTGCGCGTCAGCTTGGTCACGGTCGCTGCCTTCAGCACGGTCTCGTCGTTGAAGACCTCTTTGTAGGTGAGCGCCGCGCCCACCACCTGCGAGGTCTCATGCACCGCCGTGCCCAGGAACAGCCCGATCTGCTCGGAAGTGTGCAGGATGTGCGGCGCGAGGTAGGGATACAGGAACATCCCCAGCAAGCCGAACAGCGTCACATTCGCGACGGCATAAGCGACCTCTTTCTGGTCGGCTTTGATGGCAGGCGCGGTGGACACAATCGCCGTTACGCCGCAGATGCCCGTGCCCGCCGCAATCAGCGTACCCAGGCGCTCGGGCAGGTTCAGCTTGCGGTTAATCCAGGATACGAAAATCAGCCCACCCGCAATCGCGCTGACCACAACAGGGATCCCCCATACGCCCAGTTTGAACACATCCATCAAACTGAGTTTGATGCCGACCAGAATAATCCCCAGTCGCAGAATCTTGGTGGTACTGAACTTGATACCTTCTTCAATACTCTGTGGCAGGGGCAACAGGTTGCGGATGAGAATCCCAATCACAATCGCGGTCAACACCGCCGAGATGGGGCTGGACTTGCCTGTTGGGTCAATCCCCTGCAGACTCAGCAGCCATGCCCCCAACACATTCGTGATGGGGATGGCAACCAGCATAATCAGCACCGAGAGGATAAACCCCGGCAGAATTCGCACGACGCCATTCCAATCCGACACGCCCAGCAGAGCATCCAGAAGCCAGTTGCGCTTTGGCGACTCTGTGGGCGTTTTAATTGCATTCGTTGCCATTTTGCTTTTCACCTCCGTAAAGGAGTGGCTACGCCCCCGCCCCGCCTCCGTGCAGGGCAGGGGCGTGCATTTCGCTTAGTTGTAGGCTCCTGCGAGGGCGCAGACATTCTTGCCCAGCTCCAGCTCGCTGGCTTTCTCCTCGTCGGGCACGAGCAGACCTGCGTTCACGCGCTTGATATCCACATACTGCGGCGGGAACACAGGGAGCGTGTTGAGGATGAACTGGACGAACTCTTCCTTGCTCTTGGCCTGATACTCCTGCGGGTTGTTGCGCTTGATGTTGCCCAGCGTGTCGAAGAAGGTTCCGTCGGGGCGTCCTTCGCGGCTGGCGGTCGCGAAGTGGGCAGGAAGCACCACCGTCTCGTCAGGCAGCACCAGCAGCTTGTTGTAGAGCGAGTCGTAGTGCAACGGCGCCCACTCTTCACCGCGCCCGCCAAGGTCGGGACGCGCCACCGACACGATGAAGATGGAGTCGCCCGTGAACAGATACCGGTCGTTCACAAGGAACGCCATATTGCCCAGCGTGTGTCCGGGGATGTGGATGCCCTTCAGGGTCGCCTTGCCAAACTGGAAGGTGAAGTTGTCCTTCAGGTACTCATACTCAATCGTGGCGGGGAGCATGTCAATCGGGTGGATGCCATCGTAGGGGTGCAGGAAGTAGGGCACGCCGAGTTGCTTCGCGAGTTTGGGTCCGCCGCTGATGTGGTCGGCGTGCGCGTGTGTGTCGAAAATCGCCACGATGCGGAAGCCCTCGCGCTCGGCGAGGTTGGTGTACTGCTCAATGTGGCGTGTGGGGTCAATCAGGATGCCCTCGCCTTCGCTGACGATGGCGTAAGCCAGGTCGCCGCGCGCGACGCGGATAATCTGGTAGATGGCGAGATCGCCCGTGTCGGGAATTCGGCGCACGCGATAGTAGTTGCCCCACGCAATCATACCACCCTCAAGGTTGACCGCATCGTAGCCGCGCTCGCGGAGCAGGTTCGCCACATACTCCGACGAACCGCCCTTCGCGCAGACCACTACGACGCGCTTCTCTTTCGGCACACGCGCGATGTTCGCCTCCTCGTTCTCAAGGAACGCAAAGTACGGAATGTGAATCGTCTCAAACGGGTTGCGTCCTTCAATCTTCCAGCGCTCGAACTCGTCCTGATTGCGCACATCCAGCAACAGGAACGAATCGCCACGCTCGATCATCTCATCCAGCTCGGCTACCGTAATCGCTGTCTTGGTCAGGGTTCCCATAGTGATACCTCCTTGTGATATTTCTATGTGCCCGTTTTGGGCGTTTTCACTTCGTTAGAGGCGTGGAGGTATGGAAAGGATTCATACGGGTAGAAAGGGATGGCAAAGAGGCGTGCCACACGCAAAACGGGCGATTAGCCAGCGTCTGTCCACGCCTGTTTCAAGCGCGGCAACTCTCTGCAGAAGAAGTCGGTAAAGCCGATGACACTCGCCGTATCCTTGAACAACACCGTTTTCACCTCGTCGCGCACGACAAGGTAAACATTCTGCCCGCTGATATTCTGAACTTTTTCCTTCGTGATGTCTTTTTGGGCATCTTTCAAAGGTTGAGTAGACATGAGGTACATCGTGAGTCCTTTTGTGGCGGACAGCTCTTCAAAAATCTGCTTGTAGCGCTCGCGCAAGGTGCGTTTGACCGACAGCACGGTGCAGCGACGGCGGTCTTTTTTCCACATTTCCATACTCGGAAACAGAAAATCGACAGTGCCGTTCAGCGTGCGCTGGCGTTCGTAAAGCCCTTCGTATCCTAAGCGGTTCAAAATGAACTCCACATGGTACTGAGCGCTCCCGCCTGCACGCGCCCTGCGCCCTTGCGCAAACGACTCGGCGAGCAGTTTGTAGTATTGCGCGAGTGGCTCGGCAATGGCAGCCAGTTTCTCCTGAGGCAGGGTGTTCATATCATCCAAGTGCTTTTGCAACTCTGCAAAAAGACCTTTCAGGGTGGGGTATCTACTCTGAAAGGTTTCTTCAGCGTTCAAGAACCACTCCACAGATTTGGCTATCGCTTCCTGCTCCAGTTCTAAGTAAATCTCGTATTCCACATCGAGCAGTCGGCTCAGGTAAGTGTTGACGCTGTTGCAATCCACAGTCGTTCCCATTTCTGACTGAACACGCTCCTGCGCTCTTCGAGCTAACTGTTCGCCAGAAATCCATTTCGTTTTCAGCCATCGAGCGTAGCCCTTTTCCCCAAAAATTTCCTCGCGTAGGTTTTCTATGTTCATGGCTGTTTTTGCAGAATGACAATATGCTCTTCGGTCATGGTGGGGGACAGCTCACCCGCTTTGTTCGTGGGGCTGTTGCGCAGGGGCATACGCTTGTTGGGGATGTTACGGTGGTGCGTTGTGAGATGTCTCCACCCAAAGCATGAGGCGATTTCTATGAGAATCTGATCGGTCGGGATTCGGACGCCTTTCACCGTGCGGTTGCCGACGACAAAGCAGGCGTACCCGTTTGGTTTGACCACCCGCGTGATTTCAGGAAAGCAGAGCGCAAAGTCGTCGTAAAACTGTTTGACCTGCTTGGCGCGTTTGGGGCAGGCTTGCGCGATGGCTTCTAAGGCGGTTACGAGGCTCGGCGACTCGTAGCGCGCTTGAACAGGGGCAATCTTGCCTCCCAGCGCACGCCTGTCGATGGATTTTGCTGTGTCGTCATCATAGCCCAGCCACTGCAACACCAACCGCGAAAACTGCCCATAGGCAACGGTGGTCTGCGAATCGCCATAGGGGGGCGAGGTTACAATCAGGTCTACGGTGGCTGTGGGTAAGGGAATCCCTTGACGCAAATCGCGCTCGTAAACCTGCACATGGGTTGCGGGTACCCGCTCTTGGAAGAACTCTTCTAATCCACGCAGGTTTCTCCCCACTCGCTCCCAGAAGGTCTCGAACACGCGCGGGGTGTAAGCGTGCAACTTGGATTCGGGGATTCGGTAGAGCTTGTATTCGTCGAGGCGAGTATTCGAGCTTTCGCGTACTGTGGCAGCGAACGCCACCAGAAAGAAATCGCGTGTTTCGGTAGGTATCGCCTGCTCGATGGCATATCGGAGCAAGGCTAAGTCGCGCTTCGCCTCAGGCTTGAACCAGTAGTCAATATTGAAAAACTGGGGCGGTTCGGGTTGAATTCCGTGTTTGAGTAAGTCGTCCACATAGTTGCGGAGGGCATGCGCCTGCTTGCGCACAAGGATTGGGTCATAGTCTGCCGTTTTTGTGCGTGCTAACAGCACAGCAAAGGGGTTGATATCGAGTCCGACTGCGTTCAGCCCTGCTAAACGCGCCTCCACCAGCGAGGTTCCAGAGCCACAAAAAGGGTCGAGAAGGAGTTCCGCGCCTTTCCCGTAGGTATGGATGAGCCGACGCGCGACTTGGGGAATCATCATCGCGGGATAGATATGATAGCAGTGCGTGTGCGTTTTGGTGTCCGCTGAGGCGTAGTCCCAGCCCGCCTCCTCTTCTTCCTCTTGAGTTCGCAACAGAAGCCGCATCTGCTCACGAACTCTATCCGTTGTGGCTATACGAATCGAATCCCGCTCCATATGGCACAGATTATACCCATGTGCAGAACAAGAGCGAGACACCCTTCTGTGCCTTTCAGAGGTATACTGCGAACGCTGATGCATCACAGGATAGGGGTTGTGTTGGGGAGTTTGCTGCTAATCGCAGGCGCGTGGGCGGACGCGCTGGTGGTGCGTGTGCTGGCGGGTTCTGCCCTGTTTGAAGAGAGCGCATGGGTGCGGCAAAATCTGCCCAAAGGCGCGGCGGGCTGGATGGTGGGGTCGCCCGAATCGCTCTACTGGCAGGAGCCAGACTGGACCCTGCGTGATGTGGCGTATACAGGCGCAGTCGCTGGGGGCGCGCCGTTGCCCCTTGTTCGCGACAGGCGGTTTGCCTACGGCGTGCGTGCGGAGATACCCAAACCGTTCCCGTTTCGTGAGGGGCTGGGCGGGGTGGAGTTGGGCGAGGTGGCGCGTGCCGAGGCTTACGCCCGCTGGTGTACCCCCGAACAGGCGGATGCCCTGAAACGGCTCGCGTGGCGCCATATCGATACGCTACTGGAGACCCTTGCTCGCCAGGCGCAGGCACGCAAAGCCACGCTCTGGGTGCTGGGGGTTGCTTCCGAGCGCGAGCCGTCGCCCCCGCTACACGCCGTGTTTGTGCTGGGCACAGGGAAGGGTGTGCTTTATGACCCTGCCGTGCGTGAGCCGATGCGGGTGGGAGGACGCCCTGCGAATGAATGGCAGGTTTTACCTCAGGCTGTTGAGGTACAGTCGCTTATCGCTGCCCCTGCGCGCTGGCGTGCCAAACAGAGCCTGCAAGACGGGGGCAAGCCGCTGCTGTTTGGCATCTGGAGTCTGGGTCTTCTGGGGTGGGCATGGGGGGCAATACGCCCCCGCAAGGCGTCAAAGCGCATTTTGTTGCGTGTGATACAGCTTGCTTCGCCGAGTGTCTCTGCTCGCCCACCTCTATTAGTGCTTGCGATGGCGGCGCTGGGCGTGGCGAGCCTGTTGCCTGCCGCCATCCCCGTTCCGACGCTGTTCACGGGCGCACTCGCAGTGGTTATCGGCGTGGTGTTGCTAACGAGTCTTGGCAGAGTGCTGGACACCCGTGAGGTGGCGCTCGGCGCGATTGCCGGGCTGGGGATTCTGGCGCTTGGGCTGGACATGCAAACGGGGGGCGTCTGGAACCGCGACGGGCTGCTGGGCTACGGCGTGCTGAACCCTCAGCCTCCACAGGGCTTGAGTGAGGCGCATGGGGGGCTGATGCTGGGCTGGGCGGTGTTGCTGACTCTCGCATGGCTTCGGATTGAGGGCAACCCGCTTGCGCTGGTGTACGGACTGGGGGCGCTTTGCCTCTGGATGGGCTGGCACGGGGGCGACTGGATGCTAACGGGGGCGACTGCGCTCTTTGGTGGCTGGCTCGGTTTTAGCCTGTTGCGCCACGAAATGCGCTCTCGAAAGCAGATACGGATTGCAATCCAGAACCGCCCCGTGCGAGTCGTTGCGGTTCCCCCCGAAAGGCGACTCTTGTGGGCAATCGGCATCTTCGGGGCGATGGTGCTGGGCGGAGTGATTCTGGGCGCGCGGGCGGGTTTTGTAGGCGCAAACACGACCCCAAGCCTCGCGGGCGCAGTGCTGTTAGGCGCGTGCCTGCTGTCGGGCTGGAGCCTCTGGCGAACTCACCGCTGGCACACCCTACCGCTCCCTTTGCTGCAGGCGGGGTTGGCAGCAAGCGCGTTCAGCCTGCTCTGGTTGCGCGTGGAGACGGCGGCGCTCCTGCTTTTTCATCTCGCCTTGCCGATTCTGGCAGGAGAACCCCCACCCCCGTCGAAACCCTTTCAGCAGGAGGATAAACCATGAAATGGGTTAGAGAAGTAGCATGGAGTTTGATTCTGACGATGCCGCTGACAGGTATCGCACAGGAAGCACAGCCACAGCCTCAAACGCAACCTGCTTCAAAAGAGCCGATAAAGCTGAACTATGAACTGCCCCCTCTGCCCGACCCGAACACGGTGGTGGCGACCGTGAACGACGAGCCGATTCTGGCAGGCGACCTGATTCGAGTGGCTTATGACTGGTTCGCTGCTACCGCTGTGGAGGAGCTGATCCTGATGCGCCTGATAGAGCAGGAAGCACGCAAACAGGGGGTTCAGGTCAGCCCTGAAGAGATTGAGGCGCGTGTGCTTCAGCAGGTGCAAAACGCCGAGGCGCAGGTGCCGCCTGGCATGACATTGGAAGACTTCCTCAAGCGCAATCAGTTCCCTCCCAGTCGGATCTATACGCGCGTGCGCATTCAGATGCTGGCGGAAAAACTGGTGGAGCGCGAGGTGAACCTGGATAACTTCGTCGAATATAGCCAGATTGTAATCCGCATTCCGGGGGCGAACCCTGAAGAGCAGGAGAAAAACGCCGCTCAGGCGGAGCAAAAAGCGCGTCAGGCGTATGAGGCGCTCAAAAACGGGCTGGAGTTCGCCGAAGCGGTCAAGCAATACTCTGAAGACCCGTTCACCAAGGACCGCGGCGGCAAAATGCCCTGGCAGAACAAACAGTTCCTTGTGCCCGACATGCGCAGCAAAATCGAGAGCCTCAAACCAGGGGAGTATACCGAACCGTTCCGCACGATGGCAGGCTATATGATTATCAAGCTGGAGCGCACAGGCTCGCAAGCCTCGGAAGACGAGCAGAAAGAGCTGAAGGAGCAGGCAGTGCGCATCGGGATCAGCGACTATGTCCGCCGGCTGCAGTCGCAAGCGAAAATCACCAACACCATCGTGCAGCCCTACAACCCAGAGCAAGCCCCCCCTGCCCCAGGCGGACCGCGCCCTGGACCGGGAGCGCGCCCTGTTCCACGCTAAAGAAGGAGGGATATGCCTATGGCAAAACGCAAGCTGAATGTGGCGTTGATTGGTTATCAGTTCATGGGCAAGGCGCACAGCAACGCCTATCGGCAGGTGCGCCATTTCTTCCCCGAGCTGGAATATGAACCCGTGCTGAAGGTTATCTGTGGGCGCAACGAGGAGCGCGTCCGTGCCGCCGCCGAAAAATACGGATTCGAGGAATACGCCACCGACTGGCAGCAGGTGGTGGCGCGGGACGATATTGATCTCGTGGATGTGTCCACGCCGGGCAATCTGCACGCGCCGATCTCCATCGAGGCGGCGAAACACGGCAAGATCGTGCTGTGCGAGAAACCCCTCGCCAACAACCTCGCTGAGGCGCGCGCGATGGTGGAGGCAGTCGAGCAAAACGGCGTCAAGCACGGCATCTTTTTCAACTACCGCAAGGCGCCCGCCGTCGCCTTCGCCAAGCAGCTCATCAGCGAGGGCGTAATTGGCACCATCTATCACTTTCGCGGCACCTATCTGCAGGACTGGATTGTAGACCCGAACTTCCCGCTGGTGTGGCGCCTGCGCAAGGAAATCGCCGGCAGCGGCGTCCATGGCGACCTCAACGCCCACATTATTGACCTCGCCCGCTACCTCGTTGGCGAAATCGAAGAAGTGTGCGGCATGATGCACACCTTCATCAAGCAGCGCCCCGTGCTGAAAGAGGTGGACGACCGGCTTGGCGGGCAAGCGGGCACCGAGATGGGCGAAGTCACGGTAGACGACGCGGCGATGTTCCTTGCCCGATTCGAGAACGGCGCGATTGGCACCTTCGAAGCCACCCGATTCGCGCTCGGACGCAAAAACTACAACCGCTTCGAGATTAACGGCTCCAAAGGGAGCATCGTGTTCAATCTGGAGCGCATGAACGAGCTGGAGCTCTACCTGGAGACCGACCCGCCCGGCATGCGCGGCTTCCGCACGATTCAGGTTACCGAGGGCGTGCATCCGTATATCAGCGCGTGGTGGCCGCCAGGGCACATTATTGGCTACGAGCATACCTTCACGCATCTGGTGCGCGACGCGCTGGAAGCCATCAGCAAAAACGAGCTGCCCTCGCCCAACTTCTACGATGGGCTGAAGTGTCAGGCGGTGCTGGAGGCGGTGGAAATCTCCGCCAACGAGCGGCGCTGGGTCAAACCGAGCGAGCTATGAGGCGGCTGGGCGTGCTGGAGCGCTTCTCCAGCGCGCCCACGCGACCCGCACCCACGCGCTCAACCGGATCAGCCCGATTATCGCCCCGTACACCCACCCCGGTAGTCGCGAACGATAGTGCTTGCGGTAGAACGCTTCCAGCGCCCGATGCGACTCCCGAATCGCGCTGAGGCGTACCTGTCGTGTGCTGGCGCCCCCATGATGGGTAATCACCACCTCAGGCACGAACATAATCTTCCAACCCGCCTGCCAGATGCGATAGCACCAGTCCACATCATTGAAAAAAAGCGGGAACGCCTCGTCCATCAAGCCGACCTGTTCCACGACGGCGCGGCGCACCATCAGGAAAGTGCCCATCGGTTGATCCACCTCCAGCGGACGATCGTAGGTGAACCAGCCATAGCGGTAAGCGGCGAACAGGCGGCTTTCAGGAAAGAGTTTCGCCAGCCCCAGCACCTCAAAGAGCAGGTTGCGGGGCGTGGGGAACGCCCGCAGAGAGGGTTGCAGGCGTCCATCGGGATAGAGCTGCTTTGCGCCTATCGCGCCCACTTCGGGATGCGCCCGCAAAAAGTCTATCGCACGCTGGAGGGTATCGGGATGCATTTCGGTGTCAGGGTTGAGGAGCAAGATGAACTCGCCACGCGCTTGCTGGAGTGCCTGATTGTTGCCCGCTGCATAGCCCCGATTCTCGGCGTTGGCTATTAAAATCACATTCGGGAACTCGGCGCGCACCATCTCCGCGCTCCCATCGGTAGAGGCGTTATCCACCACAATCACCTCATAGGGTTCGGCAGGGGGGTAGCGTTCGATAGAGCGAAGGCAGGCGCGGAGCAGCTCGCGCGTGTTCCAGTTTACGATGCAGATGCTGAGCGTCATGCAGGTCAGTCAAGGTCCAGGTTGCGGAACCGCGCGGCGCTCTGGTCTAAGTGGGCAAGAAGCGTGCGATACGCCCACTCGATTTGCGTATGGATTTGCTCGGCGCGGGCGCGTTCGGGCGAGCCTTCGGGGAACCGCTCGGGATGGGCGCGGCGGCTCAGCTCCTGATAGGCGCGCCGCACGCGGCTCAAGTCGGCGCCCTCTTCCAGTCCCAGCGTGCGATAGGCGCGGCTGATTTCCGATTCGGCAGCCGCTGGCTTCGCGCTCGAAGACGGGGGAGCCGATTCAGAGGTTGCGGGGCGTTCCAGCTCCTGGAGCGCCTCCGCTCGTGCCTGCGCCTCATGCTCCTGCTCGCGAATGATGGCCTCAATACGCTCCCAGTGATGATTGAGGTAGGCTTTCATCAGTCGGGTCACGCGCTTGCCCACGCTCATCAGAGTTCACCTCGCAGCTCGATCGCCACGAATTGAAGTGTACCCTGATTCCCCCGAAACACGAGCGCCGCGCGAAAGCGTTCCGCAAAGGTTTGTTGCAACGCCACGCGCCAGCTGAAGGTGTTCGCGTGGCTCTGATACGCCAGCCGCAGGTCGGGGCGCCATCGCGACCCGACTGGCTCCCAGCGCAGGCTGAGCCAGTGGGTGTCGGGCAGCGAGTCGCTTTCGGTGTAGACCCACTCCAGCAGCAGGGTGCGCTCCAATATAGGTGGGCGCCAATCGGCTCCGTAGAGCGTCTCATAGCCCTGCGGCGCGCGCGGCTCTTCGGGCAGTTGCCAGAGCGCGAAGGCGTGCGGGTCGGTGCCAAAGTGTCGCCCGACGCCCACCGAAACGCCCCCGTTCTGCGTGCCCACCCGAACCAGCACCCCCTGCTGGCGGTCTTTACCGTTGAACACATAGGCGACACGCATCGGCAGGTCGCCTATCGCGAAGCGCGTGGGCGATTGCGCCGCCACCACGCTCTCGTTGAGCAGGGTTCCTGCGCCGAAGGGAGCGTAAAATTTGCCCACACGCCAGCCCCCCACACGCTCCACATAAAACTCGTCGAGCGCGGTGCGTGTGCGGTCGCCCCGAATGTTTTGCAACCGCTGGGCGATATAGGCTCCGTACCCCGAATCGTGATAAACCTGAAGCGAGACGGTAGCGTGCTGGGCAAGGTCGTTGTACCAGAGCCAGCGTGTAGTTTCGGAGTCAGCACGCACCTGTGTGAGCAGGCGCACCCCGAAAAACGCGGTGGGCGGCTGGCTGTAGCCCGCGCCGATAAGAAACGCCAGCAGGCAGAGGTTAGCCGTTCTCACGCGCGCTGCTGTCGCCTGAGGAGGTCTGAATCTTGCGCTCCAGCTCTTCCAGTTCTTTGAGCACATCGGCGTCGGCGACGCTCGCCTGCACGGTGGGTTGCACCGGTTGCTCGGTTGTGGCGGGGCGCAATCCCATGCGCTCCTCGATTCGGCGCAGCTCCTCTTCGGCTTCAGCGTCCAGTTGCGCGTCCTGAAGCGCGGCGACCCGCCCCTGCAGGCTCTGGGCTGCCATCTCCTGTCGCGCGGCAGCCTCGGCTTCCGCGCGCTGGATGCGCTGTTCTGCCGCGCCCCAGCTCGATTCGAGGCTCTCGATCGTAATCCCTTCCAGCGCTTTGTTGATGGCGGTCTGAATCTGGGCTTGCTTCCAGCGCGCTTTGAGCGCCAGCGCCTGCGCCGTGCGCACCCGCACCTCCTCTTCCTGTCGCCGAATCGCTTGCTTGACCGACTCAACGGTCTCAATTGCCTGCTGGAGCGAGGCTTTGAGGGATTCCAGCGCGCTCTCCTGCGCCTTCTTCTCGCGAATCAGTTGCAGAGCGAGGTCGCGTTTGCCCTGCTGGAGTGCCAGCTCCACATTGCGCTCCAGTTCGCGCACGCGGCGCTCCAGTTTGTCGACTTCTGCCTGCAGGAGGTTCTTCTGCGTGATAGCCTGGATGGCGCGCTCCCGATTGCGAGCCAGCATTTCCTGCATCTCCCGACGCGCCTGATCCAGCAAAACCTCAGGATCCTCCAGCTGCTCCACCTTCCCGGTGACCCATGCCACCAGATATCGCCAAAGTCGTGCCAGTGCCTTGAACATTCCGGTTGCCCCCTATTCTGTGAGCATAAGGATTGTACCCGAAAGTGCTGTCAAAACGCGCATGTTTTGGGGCAGAGGTATAATCAAGCGTGGGAGGCGGGCATGCTGAGAAGAATAGAGGTGCTTTCGTACAAATGTCTCCGCTACATTCAGCAGGAGCTGGCGCCGTTTCACATTCTCGTAGGGCCCAACGCCAGCGGGAAAAGCTCGTTTCTGGATGTACTGGTGTTTCTGCAGGACATGCTTCGCAACGGTGTGGAGAGGGCGGTTCGCAAGCGTGCGCGAACTGTGCGGGAACTGACATGGCAGATGCGCTCGGACTATTTCGAGTTTGCCGTTGAGTTTTCACTTCCGGGAGAGATATACCGTAACGGTTATGAATCAATACGCTATGAAATCCGTGTTGGCGTCGATGATCAGCATGGGGGCATAACGCTATTGGTGGAAAACCTCTGGCTCCAAAGAGAAGGATGGCACGACGCTGGTAAAACTGCTGAGATGCCCTCGCGGTTTCCTGAGCCGTCTCGCGCTCCCTCGAAAATAGTGGCAGAGCCCCGCAAACGCACGCCGCTTGGTCGCCGGAAGGTGATGTCGCGGACACCTGACGGGCGCATCTACTTCCGCTCGGAAACAACGGACTGGAATTTTCCCCTTCGCCCGATGCGCGAGCAGGCAGGACTGACCCTCATTCCCGATGAGGAGCGTTTCCCGGCAAGTTTCTGGCTTCAGAGGGCACTTCTTGAAGGCGTTCATTTCCTGATGCTCTATAGTCGGGCAATGCGTGAGCCGTGTGCGCCTGACGCTCCCGAACGGTTCCAGCTGGACGGCTCGAATCTTCCGGTAGTCGCGAGTCGCCTCGCCCAGAAACACCCCGAACGGTTCAACCAGTGGATTGCACATGTGCAAACCGTTCTGCCAGAGGTCAAAACGATTCATGTGGAAGAACGCCCTGAAGACCGTTCTCGTTATTTGGTGATGGAAACTTTCCAGGGAACGCGCATTCCGTCGTGGCTTCTCTCCGATGGCACACTCAGGTTTCTTGCCCTCAGCTTGCTACCCTACATCTCAGAGTCGCCAGAGATTTACATCATTGAAGAGCCTGAGAACGGGATTCATCCCCGAGCGATTGAAGCGATCTATCAGTCGCTTTCCTCTCTCTACGCGGGGCAGGCGCTATGTGCTACTCATTCGCCTATCTTGCTCAATCTGGCGCAGCCCGAAGACCTGCTCTGTTTCACACGAAACAGCGAGGGCGCTACCGAGGTGGTGCGTGGCGATCAGCATCCTCGGCTCAAAGCATGGCGTAAAGAGGTGGCGCTGGGCGACCTGCTTGCCAGCGGAGTGCTGGGATGAAGAAAGACCTTGTGATTCTAGTTGCTGATAGGGATATGGAGCAAACCCTTCTTGGGCTTCTCAGTCGCCCAAAAGCACTCGCAATCCGCGAAATTTCTTTCGACATCTTTATCCACCCCGAGCATGATCCAGGTGTCTTTCTGCAAGGAGCCGATTTTCTGCGCTCTCTCGCTGACCAGTACTGTTTCGCTCTTGCAATGCTTGATAGGGAAGGGTGTGGTCAAGAAAGGCGTTCCCCAGAAGAGCTAGAAAATGACCTTCAGGCACGCCTTGAAAGTGCTGGTTGGGAAGGGCGCTGTGCCGTAGTGGTGCTGAACCCAGAACTGGAGGCGTGGGTGTTTTCCAGCTCAACGCATGTTGCAGAGGTCATAGCAAGCGGAGATACTGAGTTATACGAACGCAAGGTGTCCGCGACTCCCAAAAATTCTCTTGGAAAGCCCGAGCGTCCGAAGGAACTGATGGAGTCGCTTTTGCGGGAAAAACGCATTCCCCGTTCCTCATCATTGTATCGCTAGCTCGCAGAAAAAGTGAGTTTGAAACAGTGCCACGACCGTGCCTTCAATAAGCTTCAGGACACTCTGCAGGGATGGTTCGGAAGGTAAAAGGCATGGAACCCTCTCCTCCAACTCCATCAAGGGTACAATTCCCCCCATGCATCCGATTCAAGCCCAGTTCGAAACGCTGAAGACGCTGACCGAGCCAACCTCCGAAGCCCTCATATGGTTTGAAGCGTTTGTGAGCGCGCTGGAAGAGGGCACCATCCGCGCCGCCGAACCCGACCCCGAAAGCCTCACAGGCTGGCGTGTGAACGCATGGGTCAAGCAAGCCATCCTGCTGGGGTTCCGGTGGGGCGTGTTGCAAGAAGTCGAGTGGGGCGGGGCGCGCTTTTTAGATAAGCACCTCTACCCACCACGCCCGTTCCGCCCTGAGGAGGGCGTGCGGATTGTGCCAGGAGGCACGGCAATACGGCGCGGGGCATGCCTCAAACCGGGTGTGGTGGTGATGCCGCCCTCCTATGTGAATGTGGGCGCCTATGTGGGCGAGGGCACGATGGTCGATTCCCATGTGCTGGTCGGCTCGTGCGCCCAGATTGGGGCGCGGGTTCACCTGAGCGCAGGCTGCCAGATTGGCGGCGTGCTGGAACCTGTGGGCGCGCTCCCCGTGATTGTGGAAGACGAAGCGATGATAGGCGGTTGTACGGGCATTTTTGAGGGCACGATTGTGAAGCGTCGCGCGGTGATTGGCGCAGGCGTCGTGCTGACGCGTAGCATGCCCCTTTACGACCTCGTGCATGAACGGGTGATACGCGCGGAAGGCGACTTGCCGCTGATTGTGCCTGAAGGCGCGGTGGTGGTGGCGGGCGCACGCCCTGCCCAGAGCGAATTTGGGCGCCAGCACCAGCTGCATCTCTATGCGCCCGTGATTGTGAAGTATCGCGACGCCCGCACCGACGCCCAGACCGCCCTCGAAGACGCGCTCCGCTGATTGCCCGTCAGGTATCCTTCCCTCCAGAGCCTCATGGAGGGAGCATATGGCACGTAAAGTGGAACGCATCGTGTGGCACACCGCCGCGCACGGGCGCAACGGCGTGGCGTTTGACACCACCGCCGCCCAGATTGACCAGTGGCATCGCGAGCGCGGCTGGAGCGAAATCGGCTACAATGTGGTCATCCGCTTCAACGGCGCGATAGAGAAAGGGCGCGACCCCGACAAAATCCCCGCGGGCGTCGCGGGCATCAACGAGACCACCTATCACATCTGCTTCTCCGGGCACGGCGACATCGCCCCGCTGACGCCCCAGCAGATGGAGAGCGGCATCCAGCACACGATTGAGATGCTTGAACGCTACGGTCTCAAAGAGCGGTTTCTCGCCGAGCCTGACGCGCTGATTGTGATGGGGCATCGCGAGGTGAACGAACTGGTGCGTCGCGGGCTGGCGCCCACCCCGACCAGCAAAACCTGCCCGGGCAGGCTGGTGGATATGGACCTCGTGCGCCAGCAGATTCGCGAACGCCTGCAGAACACATCCCCGCCGTATGTGTACGAGCGCGTCGCCGCAGGGCAACTCCTTGCAGGATTGCGGCAGGTCTACACCGTGGCGCAACAGCTCCAACTTTCCGATGACCTGCTTGCCGAGCTGAACGCCTTTCGCAAACAGCCTGAGATTGACGCGATTATCCAGCGGTACAGGCAGGAATCGGGGGGTTAGAAGGGGCGTCGGAGCTCCAGCACGAGTCGCTGCTGGTCGCGCGGCATATTGGGCTCCGGGCGACGCTCATAGTGAGTCCACTGCACACCCAGCATCAGGTAATGCTCCGAGTCGATTCGGCGCTCGGTGGAGAGGTAGAAGGTATGGGCAATCCCGTGTCGCTCGCCGAAGGTTTCCGAATCGATGCGGTAGCCGACATCCCAGCGTAGCCCATCCGCCTGTTCCCCAATAAGGGTCAAGCCGCCGCGACGTGTGCGCCGATTCTGCTGGGTGTTCCATTCCAGTCGGTAGTCGCCGCGCAGGCGCACGGCGGGCGTCCAGCGCCACTCCATCGCCCAGTTGGAAACACCCGTCGGCTGCAGCACCGAACCCAGCACCACATGCGGGTTCGCCTGCTCTGGATGGGTCTGGAACTCGTGCCGAATCGTGAACCGCTGGTCTAACTGGTAGGCGACCTGATAGTTGCGCACCAGGTAAAGCCTGCCGTCCTGATAGGTGCGGGTCTTGTAGAGGAAGCTATACTGCAGGCGCTCGTTGGGCGCGGACTGGAGCTGATAGTAGCGGTCTATCGCGCGTCCCTGTCCGGGCACATACAGCCCCACATAGCCGCCGGTGAGTTTGCGTCCGAACAGGGTGGCTTCGCCCGTGAAGTGCTTATTCTCCTGTTGCCACAGGTGGCGGTCGGCGAGCGCGCCGTAGCGGAAATCAAACTGCAACCCCTTGAGCCACAGCAGATCAAACGGGCGCGCCGACTGAATCACCACCTGCGACTGGGCTTTGGTGTTGGTGCGATCGGTGCGCCATTCCTGATAGTTCGCGCCGATGTTCAGCACGCCGAACGCCGATTGGGTCAGCCCTGTGGACAGCACACGCGAGCCGTTGGCGTTCTCCTTGCCAGCGCGGGTCTCCGAGAAGGTGAGCTTTGCCCCGTTTTTGAGTTGATACTCCAGTCCCACCTGTTGGCTGGTCTCGTCGGGTGCGCCGTCGCGAAGGGCTTCGGCGTAGGCGAAGCTCATTTTGAGGCGCGGGTTGAGGGTGTACGCCATCTGGTGGGCGCGCCAGCGTTCGCTGGGCGCGCCGTCGGCGCGGGTACGACGCTCCTCCAGCGCAAAATTCATGTTGCGGATTGCCGACGAGCTGAACCGATAGAACTCGGTGGTCTGATAGAGCGGGTTGGCGAGCGTGCCCCCAATCTGGCGGCGCTCGCTGTAGGCGTTCAGCTGCCCAAAGCCCAGCTGATACTGCAAATCGTTGCGTTCGTACTCGTCGTGGTAAAGCCCGTCGGTGAGTTTATCGGAGCGATACTCATCTGCCTGGCGCCCGATTTTGAGCGCCGTGTTGGGTTGCCACATCACCCGATAGCGGTTGCGATGGTTGGCAATCTGCTCCAGCGGGTTCTGCGCGTTGAACTGGAACAGCTCCAGCTGCAGGTTGCTTGCCGGGCGCAGTTTCGCGGTCCAGTCGTGCTGGCGGAAGCCGCGCAGCTGCACCAGAAAATCGCGTTCGGGGTCGGCGAGGTCGTGGGCGCGGGCGAAATCGGCGTCCACCTCGCGCTCGTTGTAGTGGAACTCCCAGCGAGGTGTCAGCAGGCGATAGCTGGTGCGGCGCACGCCCGCGCCGATCGCATGCACCTGCATGCGGGCAATCGCCAGCCCGAAGTCTTTGGTGGTGTAGCTCACATCCCAGTCGGAGCGCCCCATGCCCTGCTCGTTGTGGAACAGGGCGCGTTCAAAACGGGTCAGGTCGCCCAGCCGATTGAAGTTAGGCGTGATGTTGCGCTCGTGCAGGCGCACCTGCAGGTTCGGCGTGCGCAGCTGCCAGAGTGTGCCCTGTGCGGAGCCTTCGCCCACCCGGTCGGCGACTTCAAACCGCTTGACCTGCAGGCTCATCTCCTTGCCGGGCTTAATTTCGATGCGCTGGAGAGTGCGTTCCAGCCCCGGCTCTTTGAGGGCTTGCGGCACATCTTCGGGTTTGAGCGTCTCCTGGGGCGCGTGGAACTGGCGCACCTCCTCCACCATCTTCTGATGCTCCGCAGGGGTCAGATTCGGCAGATTTTTGAAGTCGGCATCCACGGCGCGGCGCAGGTGCTCCACTTCCACCTGATCCGTTTTGATTTGCAGGCTTTCGCGCTCCAGCGTGCCTGAGGGCGAGCGCACAATCCCCTCTTCGGCTGCCACGCGCACGCCCTTCTGATGAATCTCTATCTGGGTCTGGTCGCGTTGCATCCCGACTTCGCGCGCGAGTTGCGCCTTATCTGCTTCTGCCAGGTCGCCGAACCGTGTGAAGCCCTGCTCCACGCTCTGGTGGGTGCGCACCAGCTTGAGCCAGGGGAGGTTGAAGGCATATTGCTGGCGTTTAATCTCGGCGCCCTCCTGTGCCACCTGGGTCTGGTTGAACTGGAGTGTGCTGTTCGGCGCGAGTCTGAGGGTGGATTCCAGTTGCTCGCGCACCAGTCCGCGCTCGCGTTGCCAGTCGCCTTTCGCCGCGTCACTCAAATCTTTAAATCGCTCGAAGCCCGCCTGCGCCTCACGCCGTTCATAACGCAGCTGGAGCGCATTGCTCTGCAGCAGGTAGCCACGCTGTTCTATCGCGCCTTTGTCGTCCTGAATGCGGAGGACACTCTGCTGAAGCGTGGAACCGCCCAGCGCCAGCCCCAGCGTGTAGTCATAGCGTTTCAGCCCTTTCTCCTGCTCCCAGCGCTGGAGCAGGCTGGCATCCAGCCCGGGCTGGGCGCCCAGCATCTTTTGCGCCGAAAAACCTTTGCCAATATCCTGATAGTTCCCCTGAAACTGCAGGGCGCCTGCATTCAGGTTCAGGTTCTGGACGATGAATTGCGCCGATTCGGAGGCGCCTGTCACGGTTTGAGGCGAGGGGTTGGCAAACGAAGGCATCGCGAACGCCTGCAGAGGCGAGCGCGTGCCCACGAAATAGTAGCCCTGAAGCGCGCCACCCCCAAACTGCAGGCGATTGCGCAAGCCATAAGCGCTTATCTGATAGCTGACCCCTTCGCGGCTGGTTTCGGTAGCGCCGGGCGCATAAAGCGCCTGCAAACTCCCGCCCTGTCCAAACGATAATGCCAGCAACGGGAGCGCCGCGGACGACTCGGCGCGCTTGCCCTGAGGGTCATAGCGATAGTACACCTGAATCGTGGAGAGCGTCCGGACTGGCGCGTAGAAGGTTAAAGTGCCTGAGGCGTAATCGATGGCATAATCCACATCGCGCTGCAGGCGTGTGCTGTCCACATACACGCTCTCACTGCCCGGAATGACGGGCGCGAAACGCAGGGTGTAGGGACCCCGCACCCCTTTGCCGGGCAACACATCTGCCGTCGCCTGACCGGGGGTGTTAACGGGCGCGGCGAGAGTGTTTCTGGCGGAGCCATTCAAATCCAGCAGTGAAACCGAGTTCTGGGCGACGGCGTATGCCATCAGCCCAGCCAGCCCAAGACTCCACCCCAGAAACCGCACCCTACGCTTCATCCGCTTATAGGATACCCTATTGTAAGATTATGGCTTACTTAAAGCGAATGGACACAATCGGAATGTAGCGTTGCGCATTAGGGGAATGGGCGATTCCAGAGCGTGCGCGTTGCTCACGGCGAAGCTGTTCGTAGAACTGCTGCGACCACTCGGCGAGCGTGGGGCGCGGCGTTTCGTTCTGAGACCGGGGCGCACCGGGTTTTCCATCCGTATGACCCGACGAAGCGGGAAGAGGCTCATAGGGTGTATCGGCGACTTCGGTGACAATCGGACTCGGTGGCGTGGGCTGAGAAACGCTCACCATCCCAGCCTGTGGGGGCACAGGGTCAGGCAGGTGGGGCTCCACCGGGCTGAGGCGTGTGGTGCCCACCCAGCGTGGGGTGTTCGGGCTGACCCGAAAGCTGGGCGAGGTTTTGACCGAGATAATCACCTGCGGAACAGCGGCGCCTTCCTCCACAGGAGGCGGGGGGGTGGGGGGCTGAGGTAAAACGGTCGCCTGCGGCGTCGTTGGCGCAGGCGCCGCTGCCTGATAGGAGGTGTTTGAGATGAGCGACTCTGTAGTTGGGGTAAGGCTCAGCCACGCCAGCAGTAACCCCAAGCCCAGCACAGGCGCCAGTTGCCAGCCTCTGGGAAGCCAGACCAGGGGGCGCGGGCGACGGCGCGTCGTGCAGTCCAGAATGCGGGCGCGTAAATCGGGCGGGGGCGACACGGTTGGCAAACGGCGCACCGCCATCCCCACCGCTTTCCATAAACTCACGGTGGCACGGCACCCCTCGCACCGCGCTATATGTGCCTCCACGGCGTTCTCTTCAAAAGGGTTCAGCAACCCGTCTACATAGAGACTTAACCGCTCTTCCCATTCTGGACATGCCATCGGTTTCATCAACGCGCCTCCGAATTCTTTAGACGCGATGCCCCCGCGCATGTCCCGCCCATTTAGCCATCTTTGAGCAGGCGTGCAATCCGGTCGGCTTGGCGCAGCGAGGGGTCATCCACAAACTGCAAGCGGGGAATGCGCTTCAGGTGCAGGCGCTTACCCAGCAATCCTTTGATGTAGCCTGCGGAGCGTTGCAGGCTCTCGATGGTCTGCTGGCGTCGCGCCTCGTCGCCCAGCACGCTCACATACACGGTCGCCTGCGAAAGGTCGCGCGCAATCTTAACCCCTGTTACGGTCGCTAAGCCCAGGTCGCTACCCGATAAATCCTTCAAAAGCACCTGACTGATCTCCTCAGTGAGGAGCGATTCCAATCGTTCCATGCGTCCGCCCATTGGCGTCCTCCTATAGCACTTCGAGTGTGGTCTCCAATAGCACTATACGCCCTTCGGACTGCAATCGTTCCAGCACGGTGTCCAGCACCTGGTTCACGAAGTCGGTGCGGTTGCCCACGCACGCGATTGCCAGGCACGCGCGCTGGTGCAGGTCATGATGATCGACCTCTGCCACGGAGAGATTAAAATCGTTCCGCAGGCGAGCGGTCAAACTCTGCACGACCTGTCGCTTCTCTTTGAGAGAGCGACACCCTCCGATATAGAGTTCGACGGTTAACAGCCCGATGCGTGCTGGCATTTTCGAGATTATACCTCCTGGAGGCTGTTTAGGAAGTGCGTGTTTGAATCCAAACGGGTGAACCTGCTCTGTTGCAAAGATACCTTCTGGAACCCACGATGCCCCCGAAAGAGCGACGGCTAAAGCCGTTCCTAATAAACAAAGCCAGCCTCCGCTGGCTATAGCCCCCTGTTTACGGGGGGTTGGGGGGCTGAGCCGACGCAGGTCGGCTTCGTTTCATAGGAACGGCTTTAGCCGTCAGGGCACAGGTTCCAGGACGGCACGCCTGTCAAAAAGCCACCCCCCTGAGACCTGAAGGAAGGGTCTCGGAACGCTCACGCCCCTATCCTTGCAACAGAGCAGCTTCAGCCGTCTGGCGTCAATGCGGTGCAATGCTGTTGCTTGCTCGTTTTCCCAGGCACCGTCTTAACCGCTTCTTAACTTGAACACGGTTTAATTTAGGAAGAGGTGATCTCCATGCGCACGAAAGGCTTTACGCTGATTGAGCTGCTGGTTGTGATCGCGATTATCGCCATTCTGGCGGCGATTCTGTTCCCGGTGTTCGCTCAAGCACGGGAGAAAGCGCGCCAGACGGGCTGTCTGAGCAATGTCAAGCAGATAGGTCTGGGCGTCCAGATGTATGCTCAGGACTACGACGAGTATGTGCCGCGCAACGCCTATGCCGACCCGCCCCGCGTGCTGGAGGGCAACCACTTTGTGGACTGCTCCTCGCCCCGCTGGATGGATGTGCTCTACCCCTACATCAAGAATGGCGATGTCTTCAACTGCCCCAGCGACCCGTTCTCGGCGATTTCGGGCACGCTCCCGCACGAGGGCAACCGCACCCACACCCTGATGCCCAACAAGCGCTATGTGTATCAGCCCTACTCGCCCGATGGACGCAATGTGTATCGCGAGGCGGATTGTGGCGACCCGATGGGCACCACCAATGTGGGGCGCCGTTTCGGCAGCTACGCGATTAACAACATGTATTATGCAGGCTGCGGCATTCAGACCTCGCTCTCAACCTGCACGCCTCCCAACAATAAGCCGCTCGCAATTGTTGCCGAACCCGCCGACACCGTGCTGATTGCCGAAGTGCAGGGCTACGGACAGAGCGCAGACTTCTATCGGGCAAACCTGAGCGATCCGCAGCCCACCCGCGCAATAGAAACCTTCCCGTTCCCCGCGCTGCTGAACCGACGCAACAACGGCGCGATCCTCGGACGCCACATGAAGCTCAGCAATGTCGTGTGGATGGACGGGCATGCGAAGGCAGTCTCGCTGAACTATCTGGCGGAGGTCAACCCGCAGGTCTGTGGCACCACCTGCGTGATGTTCCGCTTCACCGTTGACGACGACCGCCCCCGCTAATCCCCTGTTTTGAAAGAACCCCGAGCCTCCCCTTCTGCTGGGGAGGCTCGGTTTTATCCAGACTCTAAAAACGCCCTCAGCACGCCGATAATCCCCCGTGATGTTACGAGGTCTCTATATCGCCAGCGAGGGGATGATTGCCCGCCAGAAGGCGCAGGATGTGCTGGCTTCCAACTTAGCCAATCTCAACACGACGGGGTTCAAGGCGGATCGCCCTGTGTTCGCCAGCGTGTACGAGCGCGCTCTCTACCGGGTGCAGGGCAACAGCGCCGCCCCCATCGGCACGCTCTCGGCAGGCACTTTGCTGGAATCGACCTATACCGACCTGCAGGCAGGCGCTTTGCAACACACCCGCAACCCGCTGGACCTGGCAATTGAAGGCGAAGGCTTTTTCGCGGTGCAGACCCCGCGCGGCGTGCGCTACACCCGCAACGGGGCGTTCCAGCTGAACGCCGAGGGGGTGCTGGTGAGCCGCGAGGGCTATCCCGTGCTGTCTGAAAGAGGTGAGCCCATTCGCGTCCCGCGCGGCGCGAACCTCACCATCGGCGAAGATGCGGTGGTGCGCATCAACGAGACGCCTGCCGCCAGACTTCAAATCGTAGGGGGCAACCTCACCAAAGACGCCGATGGGCTGTTTGCTGGCAACACGACGCCCCTCGCCAAGCCACGCCTTGTGGTGGGCGCACTGGAAGCCTCGAATGTCAACCTCATCCGCGAGATGGTCAGCATGATTGAAATCATCCGCGCCTACGAGAGCCACCAGAAGGTGATTCAGGCGCACGATGAAACGCTCAATCGTGCGATTAACGAGTTGCCAAAAATCTAACAAGGGGGTTATCTCATGATTCGCGCACTCCATACCGCCGCAACGGGAATGGAAGCTCAACAGTTTAACATCGATGTGATATCGAACAACCTGGCGAATGTGAACACGAACGGTTTTAAGACCGTGCGCGCCGATTTTGAGGACCTGCTCTATCAGACTCTGCGTCCTGCAGGCGCCAGTGTGGCAGGCGGCGCGCAGGTTCCCAGTGGATTACAGGTAGGATTGGGCGCCCGCCCCGCCGCGACCTACGGCATCTTCAGCACGGGCGCCATTCAGGTAACGGGCAACCCGCTGGATTTAGCCATCGAGGGCGACGGATTCTTCAAGGTGCTGCTGCCCGACGGCACAGTCGCTTACACACGCGATGGGGGCTTCAAGCTGGACAGTCAGGGGCGGCTGGTTACCTCGATGGGCTATCCGCTGGAGCCTGAGATTATCCTGCCGCCCGATGTGGAGCAGGTGCTGATTGGGCGCGATGGCACGATTTCCGTGCGCCGCGGCGGTCAGGACGGCGTGGAGCAGATCGGTCAGATTACTTTAGTGCGCTTCATCAACCCGGCGGGGCTGAACCGTATCGGGATGAACCTCTACCGCATGACGCCCGCCGCAGGCGAGCCGATTGAGGGCACGCCGGGCACCAACGGGCTGGGCGAGATTGCCGGGGGCAGCCTCGAAGCCTCGAATGTGCAGATTGTGGACGAGATGGTGCGCCTGATTATGGCGCAACGCGCTTATGAGGTGAACTCCCGCGCCATTCAGACGGCAGACGAGATGCTCTCGGTCGCCAAGGACCTGAAGCGGTAATCAGCCTTCCGCCTCAAAGCGCGGGGTGTAATCGGTTGGGGGTGCGTCGTAGTGGTCGCACCCCTTTTGCTGCTGGGTCTCGCGTTCCAGTTCCAGCAGCAGGGCGCGCTGTTTCTGGCGCAGGGTTTCCTGACAGCGTGCGTCCGCCTCCATCGCGCGGCGCAAGAGGGGCAGCCAGCGCGGGTCGGGGTCTAACCGTTCCAGCGTGGCAAGCACCTCCTCGCGCCGCTGGAGCAGACCGTTCACAGCCTCCCAATCCTCGTCTTCGATTGCCTGCTCGGTGCAGAGCGTCAGCATCCAGAAATCGTGCAGTAAATCCTCTACGATATTTCTACCCACGCAAACTCACCTTCCCTGGCGCAATTGGGGTTGCAGGCACGGCTTCGCCCTGCGAAGCAATCGTGTCCCACGCTTCACGCAGTTCCGAAAGCAGGTTCACCACATGCTGGGCGCGTTCTACACTGTCCTGAAGGTTCGCCTCCACCAGCTGGTTATACATGTAGGTGTAGAGGCGAAAGAGGTTCTCGGCGATTTCCCCGCCTTTGTCGAAGTCCAGGCTGCTGATCAGTTCGGCGAGGATTTTCTGGGCGCGTTGCAGGTAGTAGTTCTGCTGCTCGTACTGGCGGTTCTGCATTGCATCGATCGCGTTGTTGATGAAGCGAATCGCACCGTCGTAGAGCATCACAATCAGGCGTGCGGGGGAAGCCGTCTCCACCGCCGTTTCCAGATATCGGTCGTATCCGTTCGTATACATAGGGTCTACTCCTTGCTGAGCGTGTTGTTAGCGTGCGAAGAGGCTCATGGCGCCCATCCCGCCCATCATCGCCGCGAGACGGGCGCTCTGCGATTGCATCTGGCTGATGGAGCGTTCCAGCCGTGCGAACTGCTCACGCAGCATGAGCTGCTTGCGCGAAACCTCCTCGCGGATGCGCTGCATCTGGTCGTCGATGGCTTTAATCTGGTCCTGGAGCGTGTCTCTGGCGTACTTGAGGTCGCCGCTCACGATATCCGTAACCTGTCGTGTGTAGAGCCGCACGAGGTCGGCAACACCGCGCGTGAAGTGAACCACGCCGTAGGTGCCGGGCGTGGTGGCAGTAACACGAATCTGCAGTCCATCGGTGTTCGGGTTGCCGGAGTTGCCCGTGAGGAACTGCCCGCGTCCTGTGGCAGGCTCGCCGTTAATCGTGCCCGCCACATCCTGCCCGTTAGCGTCGATGCCGTCGGTGCCGATCCCGGAGTTGTCGGGTCCCGCGGCGAGATTAGACACGACGCGGAAACTGCCTGCGGAACCGTAGTTTCGTGCCTCTATGACCAGACGCCCGCTCGAATCTTTGCTGGCGACCACGAGGTTTTTCAGTCGGGAGTCGCTATTGATTCGGGCAATCGTGTCGTCAATCGTGGTGCCGGGGTCTAAAGTGATGGAGTAGGTTTCGTTCCCGAACAGGCTGCCGCTGAAGGTGAGGGTTTCGGAGGTGGTACGCGCGGCGGTCTGCGCTGTGCCTGCTACCGCCTTCGCTTTGGTGGCGACCTGCGTGATGACCACCTCATATCCCCCTGTTGGCGAAGGGCGCGTCGCATCCGTTGCCGACACGAAACTGATGTTCGGGTCCGTGGTGGTTCCCTGCGCCGTAAAGAGGCGAATCACGCCGTTGAGGTCTTCGCCCAGTTTCTGGAGCAGGGTGCTTTCGTTGAGCGTTAGCTTGCCGTCCTCGCCCAGCATTACGCCCACCTGAGCCAGCACGCGCAGGCTCCCCTCCAGCCCCGGCACAGGGTTCATAATGCGTTGCAGAATCGAATCGCGCACGAGGCTGACGGTGGTGTCGCCGAACAGCACGCCCGTCTGCAGGGTCTCCTTGTTGAAAGAGGCGTTCTGCTTAATGAAGTCCACCAGCGCATTATAGGCATCGATGAAGCCCTGCACATTCTTTTTGACCGCCTCTGCATCGCGCGTGAGCGTGATGGTGGCGGTTTTGGGGTTGGTGGCGTCCGCGCTCAAAAGCGTGAAAGTGACGCCGGGAATCGCATCGCTCACCTGATTCTTACTGCGTCGGAAAGTGAAGCCGTCGATAGTGAACTCGGCGTCCTGTGCCTGAACCAGTTCGTTCTGATAGCGATTCTGGAGCACACCGAGTTGTTTGAGCAGGTTATCAGGGTCTTCGAATTCCGGGAGTCGGCTGCCGCCGTCAATTTTGAGGCGATAGTAGGTCGTGCCGTTCTCCGTCTCGGTCTCCACGGTGGCAGTAACGCCTGCTCCCGAACCGTTGATTTTGCTGGCGATTCGTTCGAGGCTATCGGTTCCGAAGTCGATGGCGATGTCGACGCCGTTAATCCGAATCGTGCCAGAGGGGGGACTGCTGATGCCGAGCTGGGAGCCGATGGACTCGGTAGCGCTTCGGAATCGGCTGGAGAGCGCGGCGTTGGCTTGCTGATTGCGAATGAATTCCTCGTAGGTCACCAGTTTGAGGGTGGGCGTCAGCACCAGATTGCCTCCAATCTCGGCGAGCTGAATCTGGCTGTTTTTGCCAGTTTCGTTCGCGGTGAGCGTGAGGTAATACTGGTCGCCGTCCGCGCGGATGATCGAGGCGGTTACGCCCGCGTTGGCGCTGTTGATTTTGCTGGCGACGGAGCGCAGGGTGTCGTTCGCGTTGACTTCAATCACCTTGCCGTTGAGCAGGAAACGCCCGCTGACGCCCAGCTCGGCGGTGTCGGAGCTGTGGGCGCCGCTCACAATCTTGTGTGCTTGCGCCAATCGGCTGACCCGAATCTCGTAGGTGCCGGGCAGCGCCTCCGCCGACGGATTGACCGTAACGACATTCGTGTCGCTGGAAGTGCCCTTCAGAATGTTGAACGCGCTGGGTGTGGACAGGGCACCTGCCGCGGTTTGCAGGTTGCGCACCAGCCCCTGAAACTGGTCAAAGGCGCTCATGCGCGCGTTCAACTGCGATTTGCGCACCATCAACTGCTGGAGCGGGCGCGACTGCAGCTCCACAAGCCGCTGGATAATCGACTCGGTGTCGATCCCCGTGGCTAAGCCCGCAAAGTTAATCCCCGAAATGCTCCCTCCAATCACTCTGGCTCACCTCCTGGCGTCCTTCCCTCTCAGGCGCGTCCATGCCACCTACTCTGAGTCAGAGGGGATTATCGGAAGCCTGGGCTGGGAACTGGACTCTCAAGAATACGGGTTTTCTGCCGATAATCAGGCGTGATGAGAGCCGTACTGGTTTTGAGCGTGCTTGGGATGGCGCTGGTACGGCTTACGGATGAGCCTCTGAGGATACGGATTGCCCCATCGGTTTCGGTGTCGTCGGCGCGGTTTTGTCTGGCGGAGATTGCCGAACTGGCTGGCGGCGACGAAGCGTTGCGTCGGGCACTCGGCGCGATGGAGCTGGGCGCTTCGCCGCTGCCAGGGCAGAAGCGCACCTTCACGCGCCAGCAGCTCCTCACGCGCCTGCGCCAGCATGGTTATGACCCCACGCAATTCACCATCGAAATGCCCGACACGATTCAGATTACGCGCGTGGCGCAGGCGGTGGGCGCAAGCGCTGTTGAGCAGTTCGCCCGCGCCGAAATTCAGAAGCGCACGGGGGTTGACATCAGCCGCTGGCGTCTGGAGAACCCCCCTGCTGAAATCGCTTTGCCCGAAGGCGCGCTCACTTTCGTGGTGGAGGGCACGCCGCGCGTCAGCGAAAGGAGCGCGCGGATAGAGATTGCGGTGCAGGTCAACAACGAGACCCGCGCCCGCTACAGCCTGCGTTTTCAGGCGCCCACCAGCACGCGCACGCCCCTTGTTCGCGCGGGTGAGACGGTGCAGGTCGTGGTGCAGTCAGGCGGGGTGGTGATAGAGGTTTCAGGCGTGGCACGGGCGGCGGGCGCGGAGGGTGAGGTCATCCCGGTTTATGTTCCCGAAACGCAAAAAACGGTTCGCGCCCGCGTTGCCGAAAAAGGGCGTGTGGAGGTGGTGCTATGAAATGGATTGCCCTGATGACTCTCTGCATGGCTTGCCTCGCGTTCGCACACGACGAAGATGAAGCCCCTGCTACTTCCCAGAACGCCCATGAATCCCTCGCGCCTGCGACAGGCTCCCTCTGGAGTGAGCAGGCTGGATCGCTGTTTGACGATTTCAAAGCGCGGCGCGTGGGCGACCTGCTCACGATCATCGTTTCCGAAAGCACCACCGCCTCCGCCCGCGCCGATACCGCCGTCAGCAAAAGCGAATCGGCGTCCACCACCGCAGGCGTGGGACCTCTGCTGAACTTCCTCTGGCCCGAACTGGGCGCCAGTGGCAAGACCGATTCGACGGTGCAGGGCAGCACCACGCGCGCAGGCACGCTCACCACACGCCTCACTGTTGTGGTGGTGGAGACCTATCCGAACGGCGTGTTGCGAATCGAGGGCAAGCGTACCCTCAAAATCAACGAGGAGACCCAGACCCTGGTGTTCACGGGGCTGGTGCGCGTGCGCGACATCCGCTCGGACAACACCGTGCCCTCGAATGCGATTGCGAACGCCGAAATCTACTTCGAGGGCAAGGGGATTGTGGGCACGCGCCAGCGCGAAGGCATCATCACCCGCCTGTTCAAGTGGCTCTTTTAGGAGGCAACGATGCGACTCGGGGTGCTACTCACGGTTCTGGTCTGGACAGGGTTCGTTGCGTGGGCGCAATCGCCCGCGACGCGCCTGAAAGATATCGCGCAGGTTCGAGGCGTGCGCTCCAACCAGCTCATTGGCTACGGGCTGGTGGTCGGGCTGGAGGGCACAGGCGACAGCTCAGGCGCGTTTTTCACGGTGCAATCCATCAGCAACATGCTGGAGCGTCTGGGCATCACGGTGCCGCCGGGCGCCATCAAGGTGAAAAATGTGGCGGCGGTGATTGTAACGGCGGAGCTGCCCCCCTTCGCCCGCGCTGGCAATACGATTGATGTGGTGGTCTCCAGCATCGGCGACGCGCGCTCGCTTCAGGGCGGCACGCTGTTGCAGACCCCTCTGCGCGGCGCGGACGGTCAGGTCTACGCTGTGGCACAGGGACCCGTTTCCATCGGCGGGTTCAACTTCGGGGGTGGGGGCAATCGTGTCCAGCGCAACCATGTAACGGTGGGACGCATTCCTAATGGCGCCCTGATTGAACGGGAAGTGCCGTCGCGATTTCTCACGGGCGACAACACCCTCACCATCCAGCTTCACAAGCCCGATTTCACCACCGCCGCCCGCGTGGTTAACAGCATTCGGAGCGCGTTTCCGAACCTGCGCGTGCGTGCGGTAGACCCCGCCACCGTCCAGATTGGGCTGGAAGACGCGCTGGACCCCGTGATGCTGATTGCCCAGCTGGAGACTCTGCCCGTTGTGCCCGACACAACCGCCCGCGTGGTGGTCAACGAGCGCACGGGCACAGTGATTGTGAACGGCGAAGTACGCATTGCGCCCGTCGCGATTGCGCATGGGGGCATTACCGTGCGGGTGCAGACCACGCTGGAAGTTTCGCAGCCACCGCCTTTCAGTGAAGGGCAGACCACCGTCGTGCCCCAGACTCAGGTAGATGTGCAGCAGGAGCCTGCCCGCATGGTCTACTTCAAAGAGGGCGCCTCGGTGGAGTCGCTGGTGAAGGCGCTGAACGCGCTGGGGGTCAGCCCGCGCGACCTGATAGCAATTCTGCAGGCGCTCAAGAGCGCAGGCGCCCTGCACGCCGAAATCGAGGTGCAATGATGCGAGTCGACAAACCCATCCCAAGCAACACAACGCCAGCCGTCCCGCGCACGCCCGAACAGAAGCGACTGTACGAGGCATGCCAGCAGCTGGAGTCCACCTTTCTGCTTCAGCTCTGGCGCACGATGCAACGCACGGTACCCCAATCGTCCAAAACTCTCAACTATGCGGAGATGTTTGACTTCCAGTTTGCCGAATATCTGGCGATGCGGGGGAACTTCGGGCTGGCAGACCAGTTATACCAGCAGCTGAGCGCCCATCTTCCCGATACGGAGGGCGAGCCATGAAAAACGCTGACACCATGGAACTGTTTTTACGCGAGGTGCGCCATGCACTACCGATGCTTCGGGCATGGCGTCAGGCGCTGGTGCGCCGCGACCTGAACGCCATCGAGCGCTGGCACGCCCAGCTGGAGCCAACTCTGCAACGGCTGGAGCAACTCCGCGCTCAGCTCCAGCCCCCTGAGGATGCCGCCCGCAGGGAGCAGGCGCTTGCGCTGATGCAGGAGCTGGACTGGCTTCTCGAATCGGCGCACGAGATTATTCTGAACGAGCTCGGCTACACGCACGAGTTGATGGCGATGCTGGTGCGTGCGTCCGAAGCCGAACACTACGCGCCGCTCGCCGAGCGCCCCGCCCCCAACCTGCTGGTGAACACGGAGGTCTGAGCCATGTCCAGTTTCATGGGGATTGAGCTGGGGATTCGTGCCCTGCGAGCGTTCCAGATTGGGCTGGAGACCACAGGGCACAATGTGGCGAATGTGAACACGCCCGGCTATACCCGCAGGCGCGTGCGGTTCGCCAACACGCCAGAGTTTGCCCTCAGCCCCCAGCTGCGCCTCGGCACAGGGGTGATGGCGCAGAGCATCCAGCGCCTTCGCGACATGATGCTGGAGCAGCGGGTCAACACCAACGCGGGCGATCTGGCACGCTGGAGCGCCCTCTCGGAAAGCCTGAGTGCGATTGAAGGACTCTTCAACGAGCCGGGCGAGCAGGGGATCAACGCGAAGCTGAACGCGCTGTTTAATGCGTTTGAGGAGCTTGCCACGCGCCCTGATAGCCTCGCGGCGCGCCAGCAGGTGCTTCAGGCGGCGCGTTCGCTCACCGAGACCCTGCGCACACTCCATCGCAACCTCACCACGCTGGAGAGCCAGATTCAGAGTCAGGCAGTCGGCACGATTGAACAGGCGAACCAGCTGGCACAGCAGCTGGCGCGCCTTAATGAGCAGATTCGCGCGGCACACTCCAGCGGCGCGGAAGCGGGCGACCTGCTGGACCAGCGCGACCGCCTGATCGGGCAACTCAGTGAGCTAATCGGCGCACGCGCCCACTATAACAACGACGGCAGCGTGATGCTATTTGTGGACGGGCACACGCTGGTGCAGGACGGCGCGGCGTTCCCCCTGCCGACCACAATAGACCTCGCCAACCGCGCGTTAGACAGCACGCCCACCGACATCCGCATCCAGAGTGGGCAACTGCGCGGGTTGATGGATAGCCTCGCACAACTCCAGGGCTATCGCGCCGATCTCAACACCTTCGCCAGCACGCTCATCACGCAGGTGAACGCCATTCACAGCACAGGCTACGGGCTGGATGGCAACACAGGCTATCTGTTTTTCAGCGGCACCGACGCCTCGAATATTGACCTGCACCCGGATGTGAGCGACCCGATGCGGATTGCGGCGTCGGCGGTGGCGGGCGCACCGGGCAATAACGGAATCGCCCTCGCGCTGGCGAACCTGCGCAACGCTCCGCAGGCGTCGCTCGGCGGGCAGAGCCTCACCCAGTTCTATCGCGCCCTCGTGGGACGGCTTGGCAACGACGCGCAGGTCTCCAGAAACCGCGCCGAAACGCAACAATTAACAGTGGAGCATCTGCACCATCTGCGCGAGTCGGTTTCGGGCGTCTCGCTGGATGAGGAGGCGGCGAACCTTGTGCGGTTTCAGCGCAGTTATCAGGCGGCAGCCAAGATGGTCAGCACCTTCGACTCGCTGTTGCAGGATTTGCTCCAGTTTGTAGCGCCGCGCTAACAGGTGAAGCGTGATGCGAATCAGCACCGAGTGGCAGTTTCGGCAGATGGAGCGGGCAATCGGGCGGGGCACCGAGCGCCTGAGCCTGTGGCAGCGCCGCACGGCGACAGGACGGCGCGTGGAGCAACCCTCCGATGACCCCGTGGGCACGGTGCATGCGCTCGCGCTTCGTCAGCAGGTCGCCCAGATAGAGCAGTATGGGCGCAACATTCGCGAGGCGAAACTGTTTCTGCAGGCGACCGAACAAGCGTTCGCCGATATCGGCGAGGTGCTTTCTCAAGTACGCCAGATTGTAACGCAGGGCGCGAACGACACGCTCACCGCCGAAGCGCGCGAGGCGCTCATCCAGCAGGTGCGCCAGCTCAAGCAACGCCTGCACCAGCTGGGCAACCAGCGCCCCGATGGCGAACGCTATCTGTTCAGTGGGCAAAACCTGCACACCGCGCCCTTTGATATCGTCGGCGGCGCGATGGTCTATAATGGCGACGGCAACCCGCTGCTGGTACCGATTGCGCCCGACCGCAACCTGCCAATGAACTTTTCGGGCGCCCGTATCGCTGACCTCTACAATAAGCTCACCGAAATTGAAAACCACCTGCTCAGCGCCGACTCGTTCACCCTCTCCAATACCGACCTGCGCGATATTGAACAGTTCCAGTCCGAGTTTCAGCGCTATCGGGGCGAGGTGGGCGTGCGCCTGCGCGAACTGCAGGATTATGAGACCCTGTATGCCAGTCGCAAAGACCAGCTGCTCGGCAACTTAGCCGATATTGAGGAGATTGACCTGGCGGAAGCCATCAGCCAGCTGCGTCAGTCGGAGCTGAGCTATCAGGCGGCGTTGCAGGTTTTTTCGAGGGTTCACTCGCTGAACCTGTTTGACTTCCTGCGCGGAGGTTAAAGCCACTATGGAACTTCACACCACACGATTCGGTACAATTAACATCGAAGCAGGGGATATTATCACCTTCCCCGACGGACTGGTGGGGCTGAGCCAGTTGAAGCGGTTCGTGCTGATTAATCATCAGGAGGGCAGCCCCTTCCGTTGGCTGCAGTCGGTGGAAGAACCAGGGTTCGCGCTGCTGTTGATAGACCCATGGTTCTTCTGCGCCGATTATGAGGTGGTGCTATCCGACGCGGAGGTCGAGCGCCTGCGCGTGTCGGACGACTCGGTGCTGGTGGTGTACACCACTGTGACCATTCCACCGGGCAAGCCGCACGCGATGACCGCGAACCTGATGGCGCCTATCGTGATTAATGCCACAGAGCGGTGTGGGCGACAGGTGATCCTGGAGGACGAGCGATATCATACGCGCCACCCGATTCTGCAGGAGATGTGGCGCACGACAGAGCGCGCCGAAAGCGCGGGGTAAACCTGTTCGCCATGGAGGGCAATCGTTATGTTAGTTCTGACACGCAAGGTCAATCAGAGCATCATGATTGGCGATGACATCGAGGTGATTGTGCTGGAGGTGCGCGGCGAACAGGTGCGCCTCGGCATCAAAGCGCCACGCTCGATTGCGGTGCATCGCCGTGAAATTTATGAAGCCATCCAGCAGGAGAACCTGCGCGCGGCAGAAACCCAGCCGCAGGATGTGCCCGAAACCCCGCCTCAAGGCTCCACAACCCGCTCCGCCTCGTGAAACGGGTATCCTCATGCTATGCGGGTGCTGATTAGCGACTCCATCGCCCCCGAAGGACTGGCGGTGTTCGAATCGGCAGGCATTCCAGCCGATTACAAGCCCGGAATCTCCCGTGAAGCGTTGCTTCAAATCATCCCCCACTACGACGCGCTGATGGTGCGCTCCCAGACAAAAGTGGATCGCGCCGTGATTGAGGCGGGTACCCGACTCAAAGTGGTGGGGCGCGCGGGCGTCGGCGTGGACAATATCGATGTGGCTGCCGCGACCCAGCACGGGATTATTGTGGTCAACTCCCCTGAAGGCAACACGATTGCTGCTGCTGAGCTGACCTTTGCGCTGCTACTGGCGCTGGCACGCAAGATTCCGCAGGCAGACCGCTCGCTTCGGGCGGGCGAGTGGAAACGCCAGCAATTTATGGGGGTGGAGCTCTCGCGCAAGACGCTGGGGATTATCGGCATCGGCAAGATCGGGCGCGAGGTGGCACGACGGGCGCGCGCCTTCGGCATGCAGGTGCTGGCTTACGACCCCCATGTGCCCCCAACCCATATCCAGCAACTGGGCGCGGAACCTGTGGATTTAGAAACGCTTCTGCGCCAGAGCGATTTTATCACGCTCCACGCTCCCCTGACCCCCGAAACGCGCAATCTGCTGAACGCGGAACGGCTGCGGCTGACCAGACCGGGCGTGCGCATTATCAACTGTGCGCGGGGCGAGCTGATTGATCTGGAGGCGCTGGCGGACGCCATCGAGTCGGGGCATGTGGCGGGCGCGGCGCTCGATGTGTTCCCCACAGAGCCGCCGCCCCCCGACCTGCGCGTGCTTCATCAACCCCAGAATGTGCTGACCCCCCACCTTGGCGCATCTACCGAAGAGGCGCAGGTCAAAGTCGCCATCGATGTGGCGGAGCAGATTGTCGCGGTGCTGACGGGCGGTGTGCCCCGCAGCCCTGTGAATCTCACCCCCATCCCCGCCGACCAGCTGGAGCGCGTGAAGCCCTACCTGCGCCTCGCCGAGCGCATGGGTAGCCTGCACGCCCAGCTGCTCAACACGCCCGTGCAGAAAGTGCGCGTGCAGTTCGCAGGCGACTGGAGCGGGCTTCCGCTGGACACCATCGCCCGCGCCGTGCTGGTTGGGCTGTTCCAGAACACGACCGACACGCCCGTGAACCTCGTGAACGCCCCCCTGATCGCCCAGCAGCGCGGGGTGCAACTGGAATGGGGCACCCGCGCCGAAAGCGACCTCTACCCTGACACTCTCCACACGATTGCCCACACCCCGCACGGCGAACAGCGGCTTACAGGCACGGTCTTCGGACGCCACGACCTCCGAATCACCCACATCGACGACCTGTTTGTGGACATCAAGCCCGAGGGTATTTTGCTCTTCACCGAACACCATGACCGCCCCGGCATCATCGGGCGCGTGGGCACGCTGTTAGGGGACCACCAGATTAATATTGCCGGCATGCATGTGGGGCGCGAGCGCATCGGCGGACGCGCCATCATGATTCTGCAACTGGACAACCCCATCCCGCGTGAGGTGTTTCAGCAGATTCAGGCACTCCCCGGCGTGGAGAGCGCCCGGGTCGCCATTTTCCCCACCGATTTGGTATAATACGCGCGGAGGTTATCCTATGGCAGCGAAAGCAATTACACAGAGCGAATGGCAAAAAGAGGTATTGGAATCGCCTATCCCGGTACTGGTGGACTTCTGGGCGGTGTGGTGCGGACCCTGCCGCCTGATTGCCCCGATTGTGGAAGAGTTAGCCGCCCAGTATGCGGGCAAGCTCAAGGTCTATAAGGTCGATGTGGATCAGGAGCAGGGGCTTGCCATTCAATACGGCATTATGAGTATCCCGACGCTGTTGCTGTTCAAGAATGGGCGCGTGGTGGAGCAGATTGTGGGCGCTCTGCCCAAAGGCGCGATAGAGCAAAAAATCGCGAAGCATCTGCAGTAGACTACTTCTCCCATTTGCATCCTTTGTCGGGCTGGGGGCGCAACACCCCAGCCTGTGCCGATAGAGCGGTAGGTAGCGCCTGTCCCCGCTGGCTCAAAGAGCCGACGGAGGTCGACTGCGTTTTAAACGGCTTCAACCGTCGGGCGCAAACGCCCCGGGTGTCCGTGGCTTGCCCGTTTTCCGGCTTGCCTCTCAAACGCAATAAGCCCCGAAGGGGGTTCCCTTCGGGGCAAAAAAGCGTCTTTCGCAGTGTCGCCCACAATCTTCATCGATTACGCCTTGCGGCGTCGCAAAGCTAATCCACCAAGCCCCACCGCGAGCGCCAGCAGGCTGGCAGGTTCCGGAACCCAGTCCTGTTCCACCAGCAGCAGCGAAGCTGTGGAAGAGCCAGGTGCAGGCGCGCCGTCAATGTGCAGCACAAAGGACTCAATTACCAGCAGGTTGCTGCAGGTGTTTGACAGGGGGACAAACTGGTTCAGGTTATGAAACCCGTTGGAGCCGCCTGCATACGCGGCGCCACTGAACACCCCACTCCCGTTGAACAGCACCTCACTGGTGTCGATGCACACCACCTTCTTGGTCCAGATAATCTGCCCATAGTCCCAGACAAACGCCGACACGACGAAGTTGAACCCCGTCAGGTCGCCTTTACCGGGACGCGTGCTGATGGTATACTGGGCAGTGAAAGTACCGCCTGTGAAGGTAGTGCCGTCGCCCACCAGAACAGGGTTCGGGTTGCCCAAAGCCGTTGTGAAAGTAATCTGAGGCAGGGTAGTTACCGTAACTATAAACGGGGCGAACGCAGGCGGGTTATTGTTCACCACGACGGGAACCTGGGTTGCTGTAGAGCCGGGACCGGGCGAAAAGAGCAAGCCCTGACTGGAGATGACATTCACATCCCAGCCTGAGGCGAGCGCCTGACCCGCCACGACAATCGCGAACATAAACGCTGTAAGCCTTAAGCCTTTCATCACACGCTACCTCCTTGAGTGAGTTGCCTTTAGAAGCCTTTTCCGCGCAATCGCGGAGACTTCTGACCAATTAGACTCAAAAAACCCCGAAAACCGGACAGGGGGGGACGGCAAATTTGCCCGAATTTGCCCCTAAATTTCGCGGATTTCTTCAAAGTGTCTCAGCGGGTAAACTTATGAGCCATGAGAACACGGCGTCCGTGGATTCTGAGCTGGCTTGTGTGGGGGCTGGTGTTCGCCAGCTGCGCCCAGACACAGAATAGCGCCCCTGTTTATGACCCCGACCTGATTTTCGGCTACGACAAGAATCTGCCCCTCATGGCGCAGGAAAGCGTGGTGGAAGAGACCAGTCAGTATACGGTCTACAAGGTGGTCTATCGGAGCGCACGCGACCAGAAGGTTCCTGCCTTTCTGATTTTGCCCAAAAACCGCCCTGAGAATGAAAAGCTCCCCTGTGTGATTCTCATGCACGGGCTGGGCGGCGACAAGCGCATGTTCCAGATGATGTGGGGCATGCTGACGCAGGCGGGGTTCGCCCTGTTCGCGATTGACGCCCAGTATCACGGCGAGCGCAAACCGGAAGACAATAACCCCTTCTTCGGGATGTACCCCTATCGGACGCGCGACGCCCTGATTCAAACGGTGATCGACCTGCGCCGCGCGATTGACTATTTAGAAACGCGCAAAGAGATAGACCCCCAGCGCATCGGGTATATCGGCGCCAGCATGGGGGGCATTTTAGGCGCTATCTTCGCAGGGGTGGACAGCCGCGTGCAGGCGCCCATCTTGCTGGTCGCAGGCGGCGACTGGAAAATCCTGATGGAGAAAAGCACACTCTCCCTCTGGCGCGAAACCAGCAAGACGAACCCCGAGCTGGTCAAGGAGGCGCTCAAGGTGATGGATGTGGTGGACCCCGTGCGCTGGGTGGGACGCATCAGCCCGCGCCCCGTGCTGATGATTAACGGCGACGCCGATCACATCGTCCCTGTGGAATCGAACAAAGCCCTGCACGAGGCTGCCCGCGAGCCGAAAACGGTGGTCTGGTACAAAGGCGGGCATGTGCCGCCGCCCGACCAGATGCCGAGCGTATTTATGCAGATTACCCAGTGGCTCAACCAGCATCTGAAGGGGCAGAAGCAGAGCGCGCTCTGGTGGCGCGACTACTTGCCCCGTTTTCAGAGCTGGGGGGACGCCGCGCGCTGGCTCCGTGAGAACCGCCATCTGATTACGGCGTTCGTGGAGGCGTTTCGCGCCAGCCTGAGCCGCTTCGCCCAGAGTTTCGCGCGATGAAAGGGCTGATCCTGGCAGGAGGCAAGGGCACGCGCCTGCGTCCTATCACCTTCAGCATGGCGAAGCAGCTGGTGCCCGTCGCCAACAAGCCTGTGCTGTTTTACGGGCTGGAGGCGCTCGCGGAGGCAGGCATCCGCGAGGTGGGCATCATCGTGGGGGATACGGCGAAGGAAATCGAGCAGGCGGTCGGCGACGGCGCACGCTGGGGGCTGGAAGTCACCTATATCCCGCAGCCAGAGCCACTGGGGCTGGCGCACGCCGTGCTGACCGCCGAGCCGTATCTGGGCACAACGCCCTTCCTGATGTACTTAGGCGACAACCTGCTCACGGGCGGGGTCAAATCGCTGGTGGAAGCCTTTGAAGCACGCCGCCCGAATGCGCTGATTCTGCTGGCGGAGGTGCCTAACCCGCAGGAGTTCGGCGTCGCCCAGCTGGAAGGCGAGCGCGTGGTCAGGCTCATCGAGAAGCCCAAAGAACCACCCTCCAACCTCGCGCTGGTGGGGGTCTACCTGTTCGATTCGCACATTTTTGAGGCGGCGCGCGCCATCAAGCCCTCGTGGCGCGGCGAACTGGAAATCACCGACGCCATCCAGTACCTGATTGATCAGGGCTATACGGTGGAATGGCAAAAAATCACGGGCTGGTGGAAAGACACGGGCAACCTTGAGTCGCTGCTGGAGGCGAATCGGCTGGTGCTGGAGGAGCTGCCGCCACGCCTGCAGGGCACTCTGGAAGAGACTGAGGCGTTCGGGCGGGTGTCGGTCGGCGAGGGAAGCGTTTTGCGTCGGTGCGTGGTGCGCGGTCCCGCGATTATCGGCGCGAACTGCCTGCTGGAAGAGTGTTATATTGGTCCTTTCACCGCCATCGGCGACGGGGTGCGCATGCGCGCCTGCGAAATCGAGTTCAGTATCGTGCTGGAGGGCAGCCAGATTGACTCGGTGGAGCCGCGAATTGAAGCAAGCCTGCTGGGCAAGAACACTCTCGTGCGTGGGGGGATGCGCCGTCCACGAACCCTGCGCCTGATGCTCGGTGATAGCAGCTCGGTGGAGATGCCTTAGAAGTTGAAGCTCAAGCCCGCGTCCAGCGAGTGAGCGCGATAGTTATACTGGCTATACTGCGGGTCGGCGTTCAACTGCTCGCGCAGGCGATAGTTCAGCACGAACGAGAGGTTGCGCGAGAATCGGTACTGATAGCCCACCAGAAACTCCACATCGCGCGAGGCGAGGTAGCCGCGCAGCTCGTTGAAGCGATAGTCGGCGAACAGGCTGTGATTGCGCCCCAAATCGTAGCTGACTCGCGCGGTGAAGCCATACGGTTCCTGCAGGTAGTTGCCCGCGCCGCCCACAAAGCCCTCGCCCAGCACGCTCTGGGTGGTCATCTGATAGTAGTTCAGTGAAATCTGCCACCGTCGGATGGGACCAATCTCCACGCCCACCGTGAGATATTCGTTATTGGAGAAGCCCGACGCTGTGAGGAACTGCACCTCCTGGCGGCTCCAGTTGAGGTTAATCATGAGCCACTCGTAAGGGAGGTAGCTCACCCCTGCCGTCAGCACCTTCTGGGCGCTGTTGGTCTGGAAATCCCCTGCGGAGCGCTGGTCGCTCCACTGCAGGTCTATGGTGAGCAGGTCGTTGGGGCGCCACTGAACGCCCAGTTCCTGCCCTTTGCCGCGCACGCCGTAGTAGGTGTAGCCGCTATAGAGCGGCGCGCCCGACGAGAAGCCGTTGCCGTTGTAGCCGACGCCCCACGGGTTCTGGAAGCCCGTATTGAAGCCGCCGCCCAGCTGACGCGAGCGCGGAGTGAAAAAGTCGCTGCCCAGCGTGCCCGAATCAAGGTCGCTCCAGCGGTAGTTGATGGAGAGGCGCTCGCTGGGCTGCCAGGTGGCGGTGAGGCTGTAGTCGCGGGAGCGGGTGCTGGTCGCGCCCGTTTGCGCCAGCGAGCTGTGCTGGCGAATCTGGCTCTGGCTCGCCGTCGCCGAGAGGGTGAATCGGTCGCTCAAGCGCCACTCCGCACGCGAGGAGAGGCTCTGGATCTGATACTTCTGGAAACTGTTGAGGTTGCCCAGCGCACGCGATTCGGAGTCGCTCTGGTCATAGCCAATCTGAAAACTGAGCGACTTCCATGCACGCGACAGCGTTAGCGAGTGGCGCACCTGATTCGAGCGGCTGCTGGGCGCGTTGACCGAAGAGCCAACACGGTTCAGGGTGAGGTTGAAGCCGCTGGCGGGAGTGTAGGAATAGCTCAGGGTGTGATACTCGGTCTGGGTATAGGAGGTGCTGAACTGCGTGCCTGTGGCGAGCGAGGCGACCCGCGACTGGCTCAGCGATGCCTGCAGACGCGAACTGGGGCTGAGCATGTAGGTCAGGCTGGTCTGGTGCCCCTGCTCGTTGCGGCGGAAACCCACCGACTCGATGCCGATAAATTCCGCTGGGATGGCGCGATAGGTGCTATCCAGCGAGAGCTTGCCAAACTGGAAGCGCCCCGAAACCACATGGGCAATCGCCTCCAGCGTGCTGCCGAGCGCTTCGGCGCGGCTGCGCCCGATGTTCCACACCACAGTCCCCTGCTTGCCCAGCGTGAAGCCCAAATCCAGCCCCATCACCTCGCGGTTGCCCCCAATCGTGGAGCCGGGGTCGGGCAGCGGCACATAGGTTACAATCACCGTGAGGTTCGCGGGCATAAAGCGTGTGAAGTAAAATCGGTAAGGGAGTACGGGGTCAAAGTAGTAGTCCACGCCTTCCTGCTGGGGCACGCCACTGACAGTAATCTGGATGGGGGTGTTGGGCGCAGGCACGAATTCCAGATCATACGGGTTGCTGGGTGCGCCCTGCCCTGCAAAGCGCTCGGTGCGGGTGAGCAGTTCCCGGCGCGTGCGCGCCTGCTGGCGGAGCATGCTGACCCCCAGCGTCGTGTTCCTGCCGAGTTTTGTCTCAATCCGCACGCCGTCCAGTCGGCTGGGTTGCGAATTATAGGCGTAGGTCTCGTAGGTCACCACAATCGTGGAAGTGCGGGGGATAATCATGCCGTCGCGGAAGCGCAAGATTCCTGCGTAGTAGTCTATTGTGTAGTCTTCCCCGCGCCGTTTTTCCACGCCGTCTACCTGCACGCGCTCGGAGCCGTCCACAATCTGGCTGCCCTGCAGGTAGTAGGGTCCCGGGCTGTCGTTGCCGGGGATGGTGATGGTGCGCGCGCCCGCTTTGGTCTCCGAAGTGATGTAGCGCAGGTTGAATTGCCCCCACTGTGCCGAGGCGGTCATGCCACGAAGCGTGCGATTGAACCCCACCAGCGGGTTGTTGCCCCCCAACACTGCCTGAATATCGCCCCATTCCAGCTTGAAGTTAGGCGACTCGTAGGTGTAGGTGATGCGGGTGTCGAACGGGTTACGGTAACGTTGATTGTTCCAGCGCCAGTCCAACGAGAGGAAACCGAGGAACTTGTTCACGCGAATAAACAGGTCGGTATTGTCCGTGAAGCGCTGACCGCCCTGCCCGAAGTAGTTCTGGTCACGAAATGCGTTGATATCGCCCTCCACACGGTGCAGGTGGAAGCCCATCACCTTGCGCCCGCTAATCGTTACGGTTTCGCGAAACTCGCGCTCCAGGTCGTCCCACGAGCGAATCTGGCGGAACACCTCAAAGGTGGAGCGCCGATTCTGGGTAGGGCGCGGTGTTGCAGGAGATGACGGTTTCGGCTTTATCTTCTGCGACAGTTCTGCAGGCAGCCGAATTGGGGGGATGAGAATCTGAGCATGGCTGGCTGCCCAGAGCAAGAGCGTGGCTATCCCAAACAGCAAGGGGCGAGCCACCTTGCCGATGGATGCCCCCCTCTGCGTTTTCTGGGGGTTCCCCCCAAAGAGGGAGGGAACCCGTAGCCTGTGTTCACTATGTGGAAGCGCCCTGCTCCACATTCGCGGTGGTCGTCTCCTTGCGCACGATGGTGGCGCTCAAAGTGAGTTGCGAGCTTTCGCGCTCATAGTCTTTAATTTCGGAGCCGTCTTTTTTGATCGGCTCGGTGGTCTGATTCATGCTGGCGCTGAGGACGCCCTTGTAGAGAACACCATCCTCAGGGTGATACCAGAGGGTCATCGTGCCCTTCATGGTGCCTTTGGTAACGCGAGCGGCAGATTCCTTGTCTTTGGTCGGCTGGTAGAAGGCGTCCTGATAGCTCTCGATGGGCAGGTCAAACTCCTGCGTGACCTTGAGGAGCTTCTTGCCGTCCACCTCTTCAAAGCCCGCGAAGGTTGCGGTGATGGGGATCTGGAGCGCGTTTTCGCCTTCCCCAAACACGCGCACGAACTGCCACTTGTCGCCCACCTTGAGAGGCTTGTCGGGGAACTCGGTCGGCACAAGCATGGTGGCGAGGTTACGCGGGTCAAAGCCCGGCAGCTGGAAGCCCATCAACCCACCGCCGCCCTTGATGCCGCCAATCTTTCCGGCAGGGTGAACCGTCGCGCTGGAGTCAGGAATCACATTTTTCGCCATGTCCAGCCCGACGGGGAACGGCTGCCCGTTAAACTCCGCCTCGAACGCTTCCAGCCCGGTTTGCACCGTCGCGCCCTTCTCGGTGTCCACCTTGTCCACTTTCAGAAACACGGTCATGTTGAGCTTCAGCACGCCTGCCATCCCCGCCGCGCCAGGAATGGGCAGGTTGCCGTTCAGCTCAACGGTCGTCTGATACTTCTCCTGCTGCTGCTCTTTGAACTTATACTGGAAGGTGGTCTCCGCTGCATCCTGAGCCACCGCCAGCGCAATCGCAAGCCCGAAGAGACTGCTGACCAATGTGCGCATGGTTGTTGGAACCCTCCTGTGAAAAGTATACCCTTGATTGGACGCTCGCACGAAGAGCGAGTTTCTTAAGTTTCATTTTGGGCTGGGGAAGATTCGGGCTTGAGCGCCTCCCTAAAAGGCGGCTTCCAGATGAGGGGGAGCTGCCCCTGAGCATCCAGCGCTTTCAGGGCGTCTGAAAGCTCGCGCAGGTAAAACTTCGCCGTGTAGTGGATGAAGCCCTCTTTCTCGTTCACTTCGGGTGGCGAGATCTCCACCATCGGGGCGACGAATTTCAGTTCTCGGGTCTCTGCCATCTGGGCGCCTATTTGTTGCCCCAAGGCGCGAATATCGCTCTCGTTCGCCAGATAGGCTTTTTCGCACCGCATCACCTCGCGCCCGTGGTAATAGAAATAAACTGTCAGGCGGTTGGGCAGATACTCTTCCCATGAGCGGCGCAGCTGCTGAATCCCCACAAAGAGCGCCACGCCCAGCGTGAGCAGGTTCAGCAGGGGGTCTATGTAGTCCCACCAGTTGGTCTGCCAGCGAATAAGCCATGCGAGCGGGATTGCTATCACAAGCGCCTTGAAAACCGTTGCGATGCGTCCTTTTATCTCCTGCCATGCATATTGCCGAAAGCGCAGTACCGTGTTCTCGTTCTGGCGCATGGTAACCTCCTGTGAAGCGTAGGGTAGGTTCTGCGGAGTGTAGAATACCTCAAGCAAAGGCGTGGGGAGTCGGGAACTTTTCCCCCACTCGTCGGGTATAATAGCGTAGGTATCAAGAGACTTGATAGCATTAGACTAAAGACAGGAGGCATACGATGCGATTCGACAAGTTGACCATCAAGGCTCAGGAAGCGGTTCAGGATGCGTTGCAGATTGCGGAGCGCTATCGGCACCCCGCGGTGGACAGCGAACACCTGATGCTGGCGTTGTTGCAGCAGGAGGGGGGCGTGGTGCCCTCGATTCTGCAGAAGCTGGGCGTGATGCCCCGCCTCATCCAGAACCCCATCGAGCAGGAGCTGGCGCGACGCCCGCAGGTTTCAGGCGCTTCCACCGCAGGCGGACAGATTACCCAGCGCCTCAAGGTGGTGTTTGATACCGCCTTTGACGAGGCGATGCGCCTCAAGGACGAATATGTCAGCACAGAACACCTGCTGCTGGGGCTGGCAGGCGACACTTCAGGCGAGGTGGGGCGCGTGCTACGCCAGCACGGGGTAACGCGCGACGCCATCCTGCGCGCCCTGCAGGATATCCGCGGCGGGCAGCGCATCACCGACCAGAACCCCGAAGAGAAGTATCAGGCGCTTGAGAAATATGGACGCGACCTCACCCTGCTCGCGCGTCAGGGCAAGTTAGACCCCGTGATTGGGCGCGATGAGGAGATACGCCGCGTGATTCATGTGCTGTCCCGACGCACGAAAAACAACCCCGTGCTGATTGGCGAGCCGGGCGTCGGGAAGACGGCAATTGTGGAGGGGCTGGCGCAACGCATCGCCACAGGCGATGTGCCTGATACCCTCAAGGAGAAGCGCATCATCCAGCTGGACCTGGGCGCGCTGATTGCGGGCGCCAAGTATCGCGGCGAGTTCGAGGAGCGCCTGAAGGCGGTTCTCAAAGAGGTCACCTCCGCCGAGGGGCAGATTATCCTCTTTATTGACGAGATTCACACGCTCGTGGGGGCAGGCGCGGCGGAAGGCGCGATGGACGCCGCGAACATGCTCAAGCCACTGCTGGCACGGGGCGAGCTGCGCACCATCGGCGCGACCACACTTGATGAGTACCGCAAGCATATCGAGAAAGACCCCGCGCTGGAGCGCCGATTCCAGCCCGTGTATGTCGGCGAGCCGAGCATCGAGGACACCATCGCCATCCTGCGCGGGCTGAAGGAACGCTATGAGGTGCATCATGGCGTGCGCATCAGCGACAGCGCGATTGTGGCAGCAGCCAAACTCTCCGCACGCTACATCACCGATCGCTTCCTGCCCGATAAGGCGATTGACCTCATCGATGAAGCGGCGGCGAAACTGCGCATGGAGATTGACTCTATGCCCACCGAAATCGACGAGATAGACCGCAAAATCCGCCAGCTGGAGATCGAGCGCGAGGCGCTCCGCCGCGAGGACACCCCGCAGGCGCGTGAACAGCGCGAGCGTCTGGAGCGCGAGCTGGCGCAACTGAACGAAGAAAAAAGCCGACTCGTCGCCCACTGGCAACGCGAAAAAGAGCTGATCACCCAAATTCGCGATATCAAGGAGCGCATCGAAAAGACCCGCTTCGAGGAACAGCAGGCAGAGCGCGCGGGCGACTTTGCCAAAGCCGCCGAACTGCGCTACGGCGTGCTGCTTGAGCTCCAGAAGCAACTGCAGAGCCTTCAGGAGCAACTCGCCGAACTTCAGAAGGAGATGCAGCTGCTCAAAGAAGAGGTGGATGCCGACGATATCGCTGAGGTAGTTGCCAAGTGGACGGGCATCCCTGTGCAGCGGCTCAAGGAATCCGAGAGCGAGAAGCTGTTGCACATCGAGGAGCGCCTCAAGCAGCGCGTGGTGGGGCAGGATCATGCCATCAGCGCGGTGGCGAACGCAATTCGCCGCTCGCGGGCAGGGCTATCGGACCCCAACCGCCCGATTGGCTCGTTCATCTTCCTCGGTCCGACAGGCGTCGGTAAAACCGAGCTGGCGAAAGCCCTGGCGGAGTTCCTGTTCGATGACGAGCGCAACCTCGTGCGCATCGATATGAGCGAGTATATGGAACGCCATTCGGTCTCGCGCCTGATTGGCGCGCCGCCCGGCTATGTTGGCTACGAAGAGGGCGGACAGCTCACCGAAGCCATCCGACGCCGACCCTACAGCGTCATCCTGTTCGATGAAATCGAAAAGGCGCACCCTGAAGTCTTCAATGTGCTACTGCAACTGCTGGACGACGGGCGCCTGACCGACGGACAGGGGCGCACGGTGGACTTCCGCAACACGATTGTGATTATGACCAGCAACATCGGCTCGGTACTGTTCAACGAGATGAACGAGTTCAACCGCGAGGAGATTCACCAGCAGATTCTGCAGGCGGTGCGCGCTCACTTCCGCCCGGAGTTCCTGAACCGCATCGACGAGATTATTATCTTCAACCCGCTGGACATTCTGCTCATCCGGCGGATTGTGGAGCTGCAGCTGGCTCAGGTGCAGAAGCGCCTCGATGAGCGCAAGATTAAGCTGGTGGTCACCGACGAGGCGATTATTGAGCTGGCGAATCGGGGCTTTGACCCGCAGTATGGCGCGCGTCCGCTGCGGCGCACGATTGAGCGCGAGCTGCTGAACCCGCTGGCGCAAAAAGTGCTGGCGCGCGAGGTGCTGGATGGCGACACGGTGCGTGTTGACTTCCGCGACGGGCAGTTCGTGTTCGAGCGCATCGCCACCGCGGAACCCGTGGCAGCCGAAAGCTAAGCGCGCCCGAACCAGAAAGCATAAGGGCGGTTCCTCCCGCTGTTGGGGGGAACCGCTTTCTCGTACTCTTTCTTCCCAGACTAAACCGTAACGCGGAACCGCACGGATGGGGTGTCGGAATACTTATGGAGCCTCACAGCGGAGCAGGTTCACCCGTGTGGACTCCTATCGGATTCCCAGACAGCCTCTGAGAAACAGGTACAATATCTCGTATGAACGAGTGGCTGGAGCAGGTGGAGCAGCTGGCGCAACTGATGGCGCAACGCGGGCTGACCCGACTGGAGATCGAGATTGACGACGCGCGCGTACAGCTGCGCCGCCCCCCCACGCCCACAACACCCCACGACACCGAGACGATGCCGCCGCTGTTCATGACAGCATTCCCCGCCGAAGCATCCCCTGCAAACGAACCGGAAGAGAGCCGCTGGACGCCCCCTGCGGTGCTGGAAGTGCGCTCGCCCCTCGTGGGTTACTGTACGCTGGCTCCCATAGAGGTCGGCAAGCGTGTGGAACGGGGTGAAACGCTCGCCACCATCGAGGTGCTGGGCATCCCCAACGAGGTGAGCGCGCCCGTGCCCGGCATTCTCCAGGAGTGGGCAGTAGAGAACGGGCAACCCGTCGAGTACGGTCAGGTGATTGCCCGCCTTCAACCCCTCAGTGAAGAATAGCGCGCAGCGGGTATAATCCCCACTATGCTGGAGACGCGCCAGAAACTCACGGTGGCGCTGGCGATTGCCGCGCTCCTGGTGCTGATGTTTGGGGGAACCCTGATCAATATTTACACCAACCACCTCTGGTTCACGCACGATGTGGGCTACCCCCAGCTGTTTAGCAAGCAGCTCGGGCTGAAGTGGACGCTGTTCGGGCTGGTGGGGGCTGGGTTTTTCGTGTTCGCGTTTGTGAACCTCTGGATTGCGAATAAAATTGCGGGTTCGGTCGAGGAGCCAGAGCTGGTGTTGCGGGGTGGGCGGATTATTCGTATCACGCGCGCGGTGCGGCGGGGCACTTTCTATCTGCTGGTGTTGGGCACGCTGGTCTTCTCGCTGTTTGTGGGCGCGTCGGCAACCGCCTACTGGAACGACCTGCTCCTGTTCCAGCACGCCCAGACCTTCGGCACAAAAGACCCCCTGTTCAATCTGGATATTGGCTTCTATGTGTTTCGGTTGCCGTTTTTATCGTTTGTGGCGGGGTTGCTGGTATTTTGCTTGCTGGTGGTGCTGGTGGGTGTGGGCGCGTTTTATTATTTCAACCGTGCGCTGGGCTGGCTGGGTGGGATGCCCACCTTCTTGCCTTCCGTGAAGCCACACCTGCTGATTCTGGCGGCGCTGTTTCTGCTGTCGTTCGCGTGGTATCTGTGGCTGATGCGCTACGACCTCGTTTTCTCGGAGCATGACCAGTTCTTCGGGGCGGGCTACACCGATATTCACGCCACCCTGCCGATTTTGAACATTACGGTGTTCGGGCTGTTGGGGGTGGCGTTGCTCTGTCTGATTAGCCTGCGCCCGGGCGCAGGGCTGCTCCTGCCAATCGGAGGGTTCGCGGTCGTGATGCTGTTCTGGGTTGGGGCGAGCCTGGTTTATCCCTCGTCGATTCAGCAGTTTGTGGTCGTGCCGAACCAGCTGGAGCGCGAGAGCAAATATATCCAGTACCATCTGGAAGCGACGCGCCGCGCCTACGGGCTGGACCGAATCGCCGTGCGGGTGATGAATGTGCGCTCTAACCTGACCCCTGATGACCTCAAAGGCGCGGAGGGCACGCTGGCGAACCTGCGCCTGTGGGATTATCGCCCGCTGGGACAGGTCTACAACAGCCTGCAGGCGCTCAAGCCCTACTATCAGTTCGTGGATATCGATGTAGACCGCTATGAGGTCAACGGCACGCCGCGCCAGGTGCTGCTCTCGGTGCGTGAGCTGAATCTGGAGGGACTGCCCGCGCAGGCGAAACGCTGGCAGAACCTGCACCTGCTCTACACGCACGGCTACGGCATGGTGATGAGTCCTGTGAACGAAGCCACGCCCGAAGGTCAGCCGGTGCTGTGGATGCGCGACCTGCCTCCCACCACGCCCGAAGCCATCCCGCTCAAAAACCCTGCGGTCTACTTCGGCGAGAATACCACCGACTACGCGATTGTACGCTCTAACCTCAAAGAGCTGGACTATCCCATGCTCACAGGGGAGGGCAGCAGCGAAGAGAATGTCTACACCACCTACGCGGGGGATGGCGGTATCCCGATTGGCGGCTTGCTGACGCGCCTGTTGTTCGCCATCCGCCTGCAGGACCGCAATATCCTGCTCACGCGCGACCTGAACCCCGAATCGCGCCTGCTGTGGCGTCGCTCGATTCAGGAGCGCGTGCGTGCCATGTTCCCCTTCCTGCTGTTTGACGATGACGCTTATCCTGTGGTGGCGGATGGCGAAATCATCTGGATGTACGACGCCTACACCTACACTCGCAACTACCCCTACAGCAAGCCGTTCCTTGTGCGGGATGGGGTTCTGCGCCAGTTCAACTACCTGCGCAACTCGGTCAAGATTACCATTCACGCTTACACGGGCGAGGTGAACGCCTATATCGCCGACCCGAACGATCCCATCATCCGCGCCTATGCGCAGGCGTTCCCCAACACCTTCAAGCCACTGGACGCCATGCCTCCTGCGCTCCGAGCGCACATCCGCTACCCCATAGACCTGTTCCAGATTCAGGCGCGCCTGCTGGAGGTGTACCACACCACCGACGCCCGAATCTTCTTCAACAAAGAGGATGTGTGGCAAATCGGGCGCGAACGCCCCACAGGCAACGAGGAAGTGCCGATGGCGCCCTACTATGTGATTATGCAACCCCCAGGCGAACAGCGCCCGCGCTACATCCTGACTATCCCCTTCACGCCGCTGAACCGCCCCAATCTGGTGGGCTGGCTGGCAGGACACTGCGACCCCGACCGCTACGGCGAACTGGTGCTGTATCGTTTCCCCAAAGAGCGCACGGTCTACGGTCCCAGCCAGATTGAGGCGCGAATCAATCAGGTGCCCGAAATCGTGCAGCAGATTAACCTGTGGAACCAGCAGGGCACGCAGGTCTTTCGGGGGCACTTGCTGGTGATTCCGCTGGGGAACGCGATGCTCTACTTCCGCCCTATCTACCTGCGTGCGGTGGCGGAAGGGGCGATTCCCGAGCTGAAACGGGTGATTTTAGCCAGTGGCGACCGCGTGGTGATGACCGAAACGGTGGAGGAGGGCTTGGCGCAGCTGCTGAACATGCGCACGCCCGCCGAGGTTCCCACCACACGCCCCACCGAGCCGACGGCTGCCCCTGCGCCTGCTGACCTCAAATCGCTGGCGCGACAGGCGAACCAGCTCTATCGCGAAGCGCAGGACGCCCTCAAAGCAGGCGACTGGGCGACCTACGGCGCGAAGATGAAGGCACTGGAAGGCGTTCTCAGGCAGATGGCGCAGTAAAAACATCCCTCTCCAGCAGGAACTTCCCAGCTCTCAGCGAACTGGCAAACTATGCCAGAAATCGCCCTACAACTCTACACGGTACGGGATGATGTCGCCCGCGATTTTGAAGGCACGGTTCGCGCCATTGCACGCATGGGCTATCCCGCGATTGAAACGGGCGGCGCACTCGGCAAGCCAGACCCCGCGCTCCTGAAACTGCTGGAAGAGACGGGGCTGGCGGTCGCCGGGCTGGGCTATACGCTGGAGCAAGCCGAATCGGAGCCGGATGCGATTGCCGACTACTGCCACGCCCTCCGCTGCCAGTACGCCATCACCTACTGGATTGACGAATCGCAACGACGCACCGCCGACGATTGGCATCGCCTTGCGGAACGGTTCCAGCGTGCGGGCGAGCAGCTTGCCCAGCGCGGCATCCGATACCTCTATCACCTGCACGGCTACGAGTTCGCGCCCCTCAACGGCAAAACGGGCGTGGAGATTCTGCTGGAACACACGAACCCTGCCCACTTCAATCTGGAACCCGACACCTACTGGGTGGAGTACGGGGGTGTGAATGCGGCGGAGTTCTGTACGCGCTACGCCCACCGAATCCGATGCGTCCACCTTAAGGACTATGTGAGCAAGCCTGAGATGCACGATATCGAAATCGGCGAGGGCGCGATTGATATGACCACGATTGTACGGCTCGCCTTTCAGCACAACTGGGATTGGCTGGTGGTGGAACAGGAGCGCTACTTCCGAACGCCGCTGGAGAGCGCGGAGCGCTGTTTGCACAATCTCAAGCGAATTATCGCACAGGTGCAGGGTCAGATGTGAAGGAGGCGACGGCGATGCAAAACGGAATGGAACGCCAGCTGGAGATTTATCGCAAGGGGCTGTTTGGGGCGCCCGAAACCTTTCCGCTGACCTATGAGGCGCTGGAGGCGGCGGCAAAAGCGGTTCTCAAACCCGAAGCGTATGACTATGTGGCAGGAAGCGCCGGCACGGAAGCCACCGCGCACGCCAACCGCCGTGCGTTCGAACGATGGCAACTTGTGCCACGCATGTTGCGCGACACCGCCCAGCGCGATTTGAGCGTGGAACTGCTGGGACATCGCTACCCCACGCCGATTATGGTCGCGCCCGTTGGCGTGCAGGGGATTATTCACGAAGAAGGGGAGCTGGCGGTGGCGCGGGCGTGCGCCAGCCTCGGCGTGCCGATGATTCTCAGCACTGTCTCCTCCTATCCGCTGGAGCAGGTCGCCGAAGTGATGGGGGACGCTCCCCGCTGGTTCCAGCTCTACTGGAGTCGCAATCATGAGGTGGCAGCCAGTTTCGTCCGCCGCGCCGAGAAGGCAGGCTATCAGGCGATTGTGGTGACGCTGGACGCCCATACGCTCGGCTGGCGCCCGCGCGACCTGACTCACGGCTACCTGCCGTTTATGCACGCGCAGGGGTTAGCCAACTACTTTACCGACCCCGTGTTCCGCTCGATGCTCGCCAGCCCGCCTGAGGAAGACCCCGGTAGTGCGGTGATGCTGTTCGCCCAGATTTTCGGCAATCCCAGCCTCACATGGGACGACCTCGCCTTTTTGCGCCAGCAGGTGAACCTGCCGATTCTGCTGAAGGGCATTCTGCACCCTGACGACGCAGTGGAAGCGCTCCGATACGGTGTGGATGGCATTATCGTCTCCAATCACGGCGGGCGTCAGGTGGATGGCTCCATCCCCGCGCTGGAGGCGTTGCCTTATATTGTGGAGGTGGTGGAAGGGCGCGTGCCCGTGCTGTTCGACAGCGGGATTCGGACAGGCGCGGACGCCATCAAAGCGCTGGCGCTGGGCGCAGACGCCGTGCTGCTGGGACGCCCGATTATGTGGGCGCTTGCAATCGGCGGCGAGGAGGGCGTGCGCACCTATCTGCGCAACTTTATCGCGGAGTTTGACCTGACGCTGAGCCTGTGCGGCGTGCGCTCTATTGCGGAGCTGGACGGCAGCCTGCTCTTCTCGGCGAGCGGGGTATAATCGGCGTTATGAGCGCGTACCGCATGCACGCCGAGATTCACGAGCAGCCAGAGGTTCTGCGGCGGATTGCCGTCAGCGAGTGGGATACGATTCAAGATGTCGCGCGCACTATCCGCCAGCATGGGGTGCGCTATGTGATTCTGGCGGCGCGGGGCACTTCCGACCACGCGGCGCAATATTTCAAGTACCTGTTTGAGATTGAAAACGGCATTCCCTGCGGGCTGGCAGCGCCGTCGGTGGTGACGCTCTATCGGGCGCGGCTGAATCTGGAGGGCGCGCTGGTGGTGGGGATTTCGCAATCAGGTCAGGCGCCCGATGTGATTGAGTATCTGAACCATGCGCGGGCGCAGGGCGCGCTCACTTTAGCCATCACGAACGACCCGAAGTCGCCGCTGGCGCAGGCAGCGGAACTCGCGCTGGAGCTACACGCAGGCGAGGAGCGCGCCGTCGCCGCCACCAAAACCTACACCGCCACCCTGAGCGTGATTTACCTGCTCTCCGAAGCGCTCAAAGACAACGCCAGCGCCCCTGAAAGCCTTACGACAACCGCCGAACAGGTGCAACAAACCCTGGCTCTGGACGCGACGATTGAGGCTGTAGTGGATCGCTACCGCTACATGCGCGAATGCGTGGCGCTGGCGCGTGGCATCAATCAGTGTACCGCGATGGAGACCGCCCTGAAGCTGATAGAGACCTGCTATGTGCTGTGCAAGCCCTACTCTGTCGCCGATTTTATGCACGGTCCGTTTGCGCTGATAGAGCCGGGCTTCCCATGCCTGCTGTTTGCGCCCGATGGGGCGACCTATCCCACAGTGCTGGAGAGCGCCCGCAAGCTGCGCGAAGGGGGCGCGGAGACCATCACCTTCGCCCATCAGCCTGAAATTCTGCGGCTGGCGCGCACGCCGATTGAAGTGCCCGTCGCGGTGCCGGAAACGGTCTCGCCGATTGTGTATGCGGTGCTGGGGCAGCTGTTTGCGTACCATCTGGCGCTGGCACGCGACCTGAACCCCGACCAGCCGCGCGGACTGCAGAAGGTGACGCGCACGCTCTAACGGATAAGCTTCCCCGTAACCAACTTGTAAATATCCAGCGAAAAGACCGTGATGAAAATTGCCAGCACAATCACCAGCCCGGCGATTTGCACGCGCGCCATCGCTTCGGGGCTGAGCTTGCGCCGACGCAACGCCTCAATCGTGAAGATGAGCAGGTAACCCCCGTCCAGAATGGGGATGGGCAACAGGTTCACCACGCCGAGCATGATACTGAACATCGCGGCGAAGTCAGCGACCTCCACAAAGCCCAGCTGCGCCGCCGCGCTGGTGGCGCTTGCGATGGAGATGATACTGCCCACCTCGTGAATGTTGCCTTTCCCCGAAACTAAGCGATACAGGCTGTCGGCAATCCCGACCACAAGCCCGACTGAAAGGCGCGCCGCGTGCCCAATCACGGTGCCAAGTGGTTCGGGACGACGCTCGGTACGCCATACGACGCCGATTCGCCCAATCTTTTGAACATTTCCCTTTTCGTCGCGCTCTTCCTCAAGGCGCGGCGTGACGGTCAAAGTGAGGGTCTCGCTCCCACGGCGCAAAGTGAGCGTAATGGGCTTGTTCGCGCTGGCACGGATGGCTCTGGAGGCGTTTTCAATTGTCTTGACAGGCTTTCCATCAATGGCTAACAGCACATCGCCGATACGGATGCCCGCCTGCTGCGCGGGGCTATCAGGCTGCACGAAGCGCACCTGCGGAGTCGGCTCGCCCGTGGGCAGCCCCGCCGTCAAGCCAATTATTACCAGCAGGATGAACCCGAACAGCACGCTGGCGATGGGTCCCGCCAGCACGGTCAAAAAGCGCGCGTGCAGGGGCTTGGACTGGAAACTGCCCGGCACCGCCTCTTCGTCGGGCATCATGCCCGCGATTCGCACGAACCCGCCCAGCGGCAGCCAGCGCACAGTATACACAGTGCCCGTGCGATCGCGCCCCAGTTGTGCCAGCAGGGGACCAATCCCCACGGAGAACTCTTCCACGCGCATGCCGAACCGCTTCGCGACCCACATGTGCCCCCACTCGTGGGCAACCACCAGCGCCGTGAAGATTCCGACCAGATATAACCCTACTATTAGTGTGTCGATGCTTATCATGCGAAGCCTCCAGATGTGAACAGGCGGCGTTCTGCCAGCGTACTCACATACACTCGCGCCCACTGGTCCGCCTCCAGAATCGCCTCCAGAGTCGGCTTCTGGGGCGTGTGCGCCTGCATCGTTTGTTCCACGAACCGGGCGATTGCCGTGAAGGGAATCTGCTCCTGCAGGAACAGGCGCACGGCGACCTCGTTCGCGGCGTTCAGCACCGTGGGCATTGTGCCCCCCATTCGCGCCGCCTCATATGCCAGACGCAGGCACGGAAACCGCTCCATTTCGGGCGCCTCAAAGGTCAACTGTGAAACTTTACGCAAATCGAGGCGGGGGAGTTCCGTGCCCACGCGCTCCGGGTAGAGCAGGGCGTACTGAATCGGCAAGCGCATATCAGGCGCACTCAACTGCGCCAGCACCGAGCCGTCCACAAACTCCACCAGCGCATGCACAATACTCTGGGGGTGAATCAGCACCTCGATCTTTTCCAGCGGCAGGTCAAACAGCCACTGCGCCTCAATCACCTCCAGCCCCTTGTTCATCATCGTTGCCGAATCGACCGTGATTTTGGCGCCCATGTTCCAGTTGGGGTGCTGGAGCGCTTCCTGTACGGTAATCTGGTCGAAGGTCTCCAGAGGGCGCTTCAGAAAGGGTCCTCCCGAAGCGGTGAGGATGAGTCGGGCGATCTGGTGGGGTTCGGCGCCCTGCATGGCTTGCCATGCGCCCGAATGCTCGCTGTCGATGGGGATCATCGGTGTGCCCGTGCGTCGGACGGTCTCCATCACAATCGCGCCGCCGCCCACCAGCACCTCTTTGGTGGAGAGCGCGACGGTTTTGCCATGCTCCAGTGCGGTTAGCGTCGGCAGCAGCGCAATCATCCCCGCCAGCGCCACCACCACAATATCCGCCCCCGAGCTGCGCACCATGTCGCACAGACCCTGTACCCCCCTGTAAACAGGGAGTCGCTTGCCCAGTGGGGTCGCCACCTGCTCTGGGGCGTCTTCGCGCAGCAATCCCAGCATCGAGGCGCCAAAAGCGTCCGCCTGCTCCAGCAACAGGGCGAGATTGTTGTGCGCAGCTAACCCCACCACCTGAAAGCGCTCAGGTAGACGACGCACCACATCGAGGGTCTGCTGTCCGATGGAGCCTGTGGAACCCAGTATGAGCAGGCGCTTCATCCGCAGGGATTATACCCCACTAACTTTCCAGTTGCTGGAAGAAGGCGGGGTTGTTGCGCCAGTTCTCGCGCACTTTGACCCACAGCTCCAGATAGATTTTGCGCCCCATCCACAGCTCCAGCTCCTGTCGCGCCTGCTGACCAATCTTTTTGAGCATCTTGCCCTTTTCGCCGATCAGAATTCCTTTATGGTTTTCGCGTTCCACATAGACAGTTGCCGCGATATACAGCACGCCGTTGGGGCGCTCCTCCCAGCGTTCAATCGCAACGCCGACGCCGTGCGGCACCTCCTGACGGGTGTTGAGCAGCACCTTTTCGCGAATCAGTTCCGCCGCAAACAGGCGCTCAGGCTGGTCGGTAATCTGGTCGGGGGGGAAGTAGGGCGGCGCTTCGGGCAGATACTTCAGGATCTGCTCCAGCAGCTTGTCGCAGTTATGCCCTTTGAGCGCATTCGTCATCATCCAGTCGGCGTGGTTGGGCACAAGCGCCCAGTAGGCTTCGGTGTGGGGTTTGACCTTATCGATGGGTAGTTTGTCTGCCTTGTTCAGCACGAGGATGATAGGCGCTTTCGCCTCTTTCTGGAGCGTTTCGGCAATCATGCGGTCTTCACTGCCGGGCGGGCGCGAGGCGTCCACCACGAACAGAATCACATCGGCGTCGGGCAGGGAGCCGACAGCCTCTTCGACCATCCGCTCACCCAGTTTGTACTTTGGCTTGTGAATGCCAGGGGTGTCCACGAACACAATCTGGGCGTTGGGCAGGTTCATCACGCCCAGAATGCGTCGGCGTGTAGTTTGCGGGCGTGGCGAGACGATGCTCACCTTACGCCCCACAAAATGGTTCACCAGCGTGCTTTTGCCGACGTTCGGCTTGCCAACCACTGCCACAAAGCCTGACTTAAAAGGCGTGTGGGTTGTTTCACTCATCATGGTGACTGGGTTCTGGGGCATGCGGTTTATCGTGCATGCAGGGTTCAGGGGCGCGGTCGGTGCGGGCGATGTAACGCTCCAGATCGCGCAGGTCATAAAAATGGGGACCGACCGCAATTCGCAGCTCGCGCGCGGTCATCTCCGGGTGTGCCAGAATCATCACCCGCTTGCCTTTCGCCCGCAGGACTTCCACAAGGCGCTCAAAGTTGCCATCGCCGCTGAGAATGGCGCACACATCGTAGTGGTCTAAAGTCAACAAAGCGTCTATCGCAATCTCCACAGCCAGTTCGATCCGCTCCCAGGGCGGTTCCTCACGCGCGTCGCAGCAGCCCTTGATGGGGCGCGTGCGCAATACATACCCCGAATGGAGCAGATAGTCGTGAAAAGTGGCGTCGCGCCCTTTGGCAGCGGGATCCACTGCCGTGTAGTAAAAAGCGTCCGCCACCTGCATGCCAAGAGTCGTCCGAAAATAACAGAGCAGTTTGCGGTAGTCAATAAACCAGCCTAACCGCTTCTGGGCATAATACATATTCGCGCCGTCGACAAAAATCGAAACTCGGTTCACGGGAGACCTCCTTAAACGAACCTCAAGTATAAAGTATACCCCATTACTCAAGCGGTGAATTCAGAGGCTCCAACACCAAGGATCGAGAGTGAATATCTCGCATCCCCATACCGCGTGGTGCGAGAGGGAGCCGTGCAAGCCTCACCCAAGACACCATCTCCCTCTCTCGAACCTCTGAGAAAGGCACACGAAAGAGGTGAGGGCGATATGCGTCGCCAATTTACGAACGATGACTGCACGGTAACGGTATCAAGGTAAAGTTTTCTCTCCCGGCAGCAGGTATAGCGTGCAGTTTGCCTCGCGCAAGGGCTGATCTACCGTCTCGCGGGCGTTTACAGCCACAATCCGCGTCTCGCCCTCCGAAGAGACCAGCTTCAACCTATATCGACGCTCTGGCGTTCGGACAAATCCGATAATCGCTTGCCTGAGATTGTTCTTGGGGTCACGCAGAACCCGCAGATACACATACTGCTGACCCGAATCAGGCGCCACCCAAAACACCTGAGCGTTTGAAGCAGGACACACAACCACCCAGTCAAACTCATGCCAGGCAATCTGTGTTGCGGATCCTCTCCAGTTGGGAGGCGGCACGAAACGCCCCTCACGCCAGCAATCGGAAAGGAATATGCGTCGAGTGGGATCGACTGCCTCGAAGGGCGGGGCTTCAGCCGTGCGAATGGCACCTTCTGGGAACGCCACGCGTGCCTTCAACGGGAGGGGCGCCCTCGAGAGAACGCGGGCGCGAATCGATACCCGGTATAAATGGTCGCTGGCGTCCATGTATATCAGGGGCAGCCACTCAACCGTCACCATATCCACAAACGCTTGCATATCGGCAAGCACAGGCGGCGTGGGTAGCGCTGGGGGAAAGCCCGAGAAGTGAAAAAATAGGTGCATTTCCGAAAACTGCTCAGCAGGCGCGCTCTCCTTCGGAGGACATCGACTACCCACTTGCACGAGGTAGTCGGGAAGAGCGGGGCGAGCCATGCTGTCGCGGCGTTCGCTCCATGGGTGCAGACGCGAGTCGGGTTCATTCCCCAACATCGCCCCGTAATACACCGAAACGATTACCAGTCCTACCACACAAAGTACGCCAATAAAGACGATTGTGCGCTTCATACTGGTGCCTCCATACTACCTGGCGTAGCGCGGCGCTCTGCGCATAAGTTCGTATTGAATTTCTGCCGCAGACTTCGCAGCGGCGCGCGCATCGTCGACGGTCTCATCCCACGGGCGGTTGACCAAATCATGCACGCGAGACATGTCCACATCATGTTTGCGTGGAACCCAGTTTTTGACCATTTCTCGCATTCTACGCCTCGTTTCCCGCTGTATCTTGAGCGATATCATGCGTCCGATGAACTCACCAATCTTTTTGAGGAACATTCCACTTGGATCCACCAGTTGCACCGGGTCATTCACACAGTAGCCGTATCGGTTCAGCGTGAGTGGCAGAGCAACCGTCCCCAACCACGGGTCTTTCTGCAAGAACCGCCCAATCGTGGGGTCGTACCAGCGCACGCCGACTTTCACCAAGCCACCCGTGTGCGCCTCGTTGCGATAGCCCCACGCGCCGTTCCACGCATACACATCGGGGCTGCCGCTCACAAGGTCGCCAAACGCATCCAGCACAGGCGCGGGCTGCGCAGGCGCGCTCACCCCGTTCGTCGCCACAAGGTCGCCGCGCCAGCTCCAGTGCTGGCTCACATCCCCACGCTGCAGCAAGTCCAGTCCGTATACCATCGGCACCCACGCGTTGCCACGGCGTTCTGCTATCAGCGTGTCCCCAGAGTACGCATACTCCACCACCGCGCCATCAACCCCGTCCTGCGTGCGCACGCGACGACCCAGACCATCATACGCATACACCACGCCCGCCGACGCGCCCACACGCTGCACACGCACCAGAT
>Ga0101941_1000188_pt1 | contig 145559 bp, 113 predicted proteins | sample DewCreD2012metaG_3_FD_75242 | JGI IMG/M metagenome (GOLD analysis project Ga0101941, IMG submission 75242) | Hot spring sediment bacterial and archeal communities from British Columbia, Canada, to study Microbial Dark Matter (Phase II) - Dewar... ... | reverse complement strand
ATATAGTGCTATGGGAGAACGTGCTAATCGAACCAACGTGGGATTGAAACACATCGCAAACAAGTACTGGGAGGCGCGCAAGATCGGTGCTAATCGAACCAACGTGGGATTGAAACGGTTAATTGTGCATATGGTGTGCCAAAACGCAATCGTGCTAATCGAACCAACGTGGGATTGAAACCAGTTTCCCTCCGCGTACGTACACAAACACCGTACCGTGCTAATCGAACCAACGTGGGATTGAAACATCCTTGACGCATATGTAGATTAGCACCCTGTTTCGGTGCTAATCGAACCAACGTGGGATTGAAACCGTGAAGAAGAAATTCGCGCAGCGTTTGACTACTTAGTGCTAATCGAACCAACGTGGGATTGAAACAACAGTGGACGCTTGTACCCTTGACGATGGAAGCTAGGTGCTAATCGAACCAACGTGGGATTGAAACTACGTGCCGACTGATCTTGCTCCATGTGTCCCAGTCGTGCTAATCGAACCAACGTGGGATTGAAACTGGATTGGTTTCAATTGACTGGTACTTCGGCACTCGGTGCTAATCGAACCAACGTGGGATTGAAACGCACTTGCTGGCGAGCGCGCGAGATAGAGCTATGCTGGTGCTAATCGAACCAACGTGGGATTGAAACGCGTCAGACGGTCACGCGCAGCAGCTGCCTCCGCGGCGTGCTAATCGAACCAACGTGGGATTGAAACGACTGACAACGCGCACACGCAAGCTGGCTGAGCTAGGTGCTAATCGAACCAACGTGGGATTGAAACGGTACGCCTAGCGCGACATCTTCAAGAGACAGCCAGGTGCTAATCGAACCAACGTGGGATTGAAACATCTCATGTATCAATACACTGATAATATCTATCTGTGTGCTAATCGAACCAACGTGGGATTGAAACCGAGCCGCGCGCGGCGGGCTGACACTAACAAGCAGCGTGCTAATCGAACCAACGTGGGATTGAAACGGTCGGGGCACTTAGGGCACTCTCCTGGTTCAGTTGGGTGCTAATCGAACCAACGTGGGATTGAAACCCGGTTGTGGGTACAGCTGAATACGTGCAGAACAACGTGCTAATCGAACCAACGTGGGATTGAAACGGCCTAATCGCGAGCTCGTGCTATGCGGGTGTTGGGGTGCTAATCGAACCAACGTGGGATTGAAACATGGTCGCGTGAAGAGATGCAACGCAAAATGGGTCAAGGTGCTAATCGAACCAACGTGGGATTGAAACGCAAGTGCAGTCACAGAGCAGGAATTCTTTTCGTCTGTGCTAATCGAACCAACGTGGGATTGAAACGCAGGTGCAGTCGCAGAGTAGGAATTCTTTTCGTCGTGCTAATCGAACCAACGTGGGATTGAAACGCTACAGAACCAGCAGCGTAGACCGGACCGTGGATTGGTGCTAATCGAACCAACGTGGGATTGAAACAGAGAGGCTCTGGAAATAGCCTGCACTATCGCAGAGGTGCTAATCGAACCAACGTGGGATTGAAACGGTTCATGCCGTTTTACTCTCCTAACCGCGCGCTTTGTGCTAATCGAACCAACGTGGGATTGAAACTAGGGCTCGTAAGCAAAATACGCTGCTCATGAGCCTGTGCTAATCGAACCAACGTGGGATTGAAACCATATGTCAACCGCTTGAGCGAGATAGCTAAGCAAGTGTGCTAATCGAACCAACGTGGGATTGAAACAGACTATTTGCTTTCACGTCTAGTGTCACTGCCGGCGTGCTAATCGAACCAACGTGGGATTGAAACGTGGATACAGATACAAGACACTTCAGGCGATTTGGGTGCTAATCGAACCAACGTGGGATTGAAACTTGCTTCGTTTTCGTCAAGCGCATAGCGCCTCATAGTGCTAATCGAACCAACGTGGGATTGAAACGTGTGTCTAGCATAGTCCAACATTTGTATTGTCGGGTCGTGCTAATCGAACCAACGTGGGATTGAAACCTAGTAGCGGATGTTACGCCCGAGCTTCGCATGGAAGGTGCTAATCGAACCAACGTGGGATTGAAACGCAGGCGGCGCTTGCTGGGTTGCAGGACTCGGCGAGTGGTGCTAATCGAACCAACGTGGGATTGAAACGATGATGAGTTTATTTTAAGCGAGGCCTTGAAGTCGGTGCTAATCGAACCAACGTGGGATTGAAACCCGGACACGACGTGCCAAGGCGGCATAACCAGTGGAGTGCTAATCGAACCAACGTGGGATTGAAACTGAAGATATTCTTGCCATTTCTGCAACGCCCTCGATGGGTGCTAATCGAACCAACGTGGGATTGAAACGGGGGCGGCTCGATGCTAGAACCCATCACGAAATGGCTCGCGGGAGGATGAGCGAGCAGGCCAGTAGGAGAGGGGCCAGTAAACTCTCGGCACTATCTCACCCCCAGTTTTCTGCCTCCGTGAGAAGTGCGTCCACTACGGCGGTTAGTGCTTGCAGGAAAGGGATTTCCAAACGGCGTATCGTGTAGCGGCCTATGAAAAACACACTGGAGGCCTTTGGATGATTCTTGCTGCACCAAAGCGCTGCTTAGTGTCATGCCAACGTCATCAGCCCACTCCCGCTGGAAACCAGGACTTAGACTAATAACCAGCAGGCTAACACTAATATTAGCAGCAGGCAGTCGAAACGACGGAGCGAACGAGGTGCCCGGCACTACCAAACGATAGTGCCGATTTGTGCTATCGCGGAATGACTCCTCAGTACGCATCCAGCGCCTATATAGCTTCGTCAGTTTTTCCGCCGAATATGACAAGTTGCTCATCAGGTAACCATGAAGACACTAAGGGCACAAACGCCCTAGGTCTTATCTTCCCTTCGTGTCTTAGTGGTTAGATAGGCCATGGAGTCGTTCTTGCGAAATTGCACGTTATGCAACACAGGTTATATGGCTCGATGGGCTGTACAATACCTAGTCGTTTTCGAAACTCGCCGCAGCGAATATAGACTTTAGGCCGAATGCGCGTCACATAATAAAACCCTAACTGCTGGCACACGCGGGCCAGTTATGTTCGTCTGAAACGTGGGCTAGTTTCGGTCCAAATTCGGAGGTCCAGGAATTCGTGCTGGCGACGTACGTCCAAAAGGCGCTCTGCCTCCGCGATGACTTGCACTCGACGGAGAATCGAGACCCTCAGCAAGCTAAGCAAGTCTTCTTCGAGGCGGTTTTGACTGGTGCGGGGTTGCCGGTCGCGATAACTGACCCAGAGCGAGGGGAGAGCACGGCCCTGGATAACCGCAGCAGCCATCAAGGTACGGAAGCGACGCACGACAACCCAGTCCAGGGCCACAATCTGCCAAATTGGTGAAGCGCTTGACTCGGCCGTGAAGAACGAGTTAAGGGACACCGCCCATTTTTTCAAGTCGCCCGCAAAAGTGGGGATGTACCAGTTCCCGTACCGACCTGGGCAGTACCAGGCACCGTAGATACTAACACAATCGGTTATGACAACCCCAGACCGGCGGTGACGGGACTACCATCAACGATGGCAGCGGCGGTGGCATCGGTGACACGACCGGCCAACTGGGAGACGATGGGATTGCGGGTGATACGGGCGGAAGCGGAACCACAGCACATGATCATTCAAACAACGCTGCCGGTGTTGGCCCCAAACTAAATCTCGATAATATCGCAGTCCACGGCAAGGCAGGAAGTCTTCGCATAGATGCAGCCGGCCAGGGCAAGCCGAACAATGACAGCGATCAGGTAAGGTCAACTTCATAAGTTTTACCGGGGGCCTGGTGGCCTTTGACACGACGGACATCGTCTTCGACGTGAACGATACCGGCGGAACATAGGAATTCTGGGTTGAATTGCATTTATCAAACAGGACCGGGGCACCCGCTACGGGTCTCGTGTTACAGTTGGGCTTTGACAGCGGTGAGAACTTCGCGAATTTTTATGCTGGTGATGAGCTGGATTTTGACGGACCGATCCCGGATGATTCGGACCTTCGTTTTGATGCCAACCAAAGATTTGTACACTACGCGGAACTAGAGAACGGAGCGTACGACAAGGAAGCAGTCCCTGAAGGCTGGTAATGGTGGGGCGAAGACGAAGTCGGCTGGTCACGTGGTAACGGCAACCGGATCTGGCAATCTTACGACCCTGACGATTCCAACCGCGCTGGTCTATCACAAGGCACGTTCTTTGTCGTCATTGATATTCCGGACTTCGATAAGGAACGAATGCCAGTAAGCGCCCGTAGGCAGAATGGATATCAGTTTACGCTCCGTCTACACTTAATGGGGCCAGCAAGGACCTCAGGCTAGCGGGAGGAATAACGACGATTGTTCTTTCGTGGCGATCGCTCGGTGTGCCACAGGTAACACTGCCGCTCATCCTTGCATTGGCTGGAGTAAACGTAGCCCAATTCAACAAGGTAGTTCTCCAACACCACGGTAAGGTTCGCGGGACTATAAGCGTTACGGATTTAGAAGGCAAATATGCAAAAGTTTGTTCGCTTCCGTTTAGGGGGTGGCCTCCAACTACTTCCAGCGATGGTCGGTTCATCACTTGCGGGTTCCCAGCGATACTCGACGTGAGCAAGGGTAGTTCGTTACTCCTGACTGACTCTTCAGAACTGATCCGGGAACTCGGGGATCCAAATGTGAAACTTGCTTTTGAGCGGAGACGGCCATTCTCTCCCCGTCGCCTCTGTAGATGGCCGGGTCAGGCACTGGGACGTTATAGACAAGCGTTATTTAGGGGATATTCTGAGATCTAAGTCGCGAGTTGTTCACCTTGGTTTTTCAAGAAATGGGCGCTGGCTAGCCGTTCGCCAGGGGAGTGGCGATATACTGGCTTATGACTGGCCTAACCAAAAAGTCGTACAGCAACTCAGGGATATCGCAGGTATCCTCAGTTCCGTAGATATCAGTGACGAGGGTAGATATATAGCGACTGCCTGTGCGGGTAATAAGCCGACAGTATGGAGCGCACGCACCGGTGCAACCTTATTCTCCGAAGCTCCGGACGACTTCATGATGTACTGCTGGGTAGCGATAACAAAGGGTGGGCATATGTTTGCCCTGGGATCCGTTGGCAACACGGCAATCTCCGTGATAGAAACAGCCTCAAACAGAATGCGTTTCAAAGCACGTAGTGGCGACCCAGTTCAGCACATCGCCTTCACTCCCGATGGGCGCATGGTCGTTGTAACCTGCGAAGGTGCGGTTAGTATCTGGGACCTTGCAGAAGACAAAGAGGTACTGCGCCTGAAGGGTCACGCATCTATTTTCGCCGAGGTTGTTCCAGCCACGGGAGACCTAATAATCGTCAGTGGCACAAAACTTTATCTGTTACCACATTATTTATACCTCAGGAAGTGGGGCGACGAGCCTAAATCCCGTATCGAGACCGCGGTGTTTGAGAAGGCATGGAATGACTTAGCTGACACAGATAGCAGTCGCGCTTTTCGTGCCTTGCGGACTTTTCTTTCCTGTCCTGAACGGGCGGTTAGCTTACTGGAGAAAGTGTTAGTGCCGATGCTGCCACTAACTCCCGACGAGACCCGACAGGCCTTTCGCTCTATCGAGCAACTTGCCGCGGTCGAGCCTGAGATACGACGCCAAGCGGCGGAACAGCTCTAGCGCCTCGGCTGGCGCGCTTTTCCTCTGATGAAACGGGCCCGAGAAGAGCACAAAGAGGCGGAAGTACGCCGCTGGCGCACTTTGCTGCTACGAGACTTAGAATACGAGGGCACTTGCAATCTGCGTGATCGCCGAGCTTTGGAAATCCTGGAGTGCCTCCGTGGCGAGGTAGCAATTGCCTTAGTCCGCAAACTAGACCGTGGTATAGGTGAAGCTACTCCATCACTAGTAGACCTATCTCAGGATTCTCCTCGCAAACTAGATCGTGGTATAGGCGAAGCCCCACTAACTATTGCCGCTAAGGAGAGCCTAGAGTGACTATCTTCGCCGCCTTCTCCAGCCTTGCCACCTTGAGCTATATTTCGACTAGTCCCTGCATTTATCCAGTTCCTGCATTTATCGGGTAACTTATACTAAGCTTTGATAGAATGCCCCGGTCAGCAAGGATTCACTTTTGCATTCCTTCTGGAGGGTCTCACCGTGTCTAGTCCCGGAGAACAGCTAAGTATCAATTCCTTGTGCCTCGATGAGTGAAGCCTGCTGATCCAGTTGAAAAACTTACTCTACGAGAAAGAAGTGAAGAGGCGAGCTAGAGCAATAAGCGTTATGCGAGCTGACACGAACGATGACAAAACTTACAGCACCGGCCACACGGGGACGATGGCACTGGCGCGACCGGTGACACCACCGGCCACACCGGCAGCGACGGAACAACCGGCGACACGGGCGGAACTGGAACCACCGGCGACATCGGTGGCACGGGGCTGACCGGCGACACCCACATGATGGGCGATGGCAACTCGCACACCGGCAGCGACGGCACGACCATCAACGATGGCCACACCGGCATGACGGGAGACGACAACTCGCACAGCGGCGACATCGGGGGCCGCACCGGCGGAAATGGAATGCGCTGGTGAAGGATTTCCTGAAATAACGAAGGTGGTTTGCTTGACGGGGTTTGTTGGGGCAGGTAGGATAGCGCAGCCAAGGTTAAGCCTTGGCGTATTGCAATGGGATGACAGCGAGGTGGCGGATGTATCAGCGAGAGTTTCGGCGGCATAAGACTCGCGAGGTGCGGGTCGGGGATAAGGTGGTCGGTGGTGACAATCCGATCTGGGTGCAGTCCATGACCACCACCGACACGCACGACGTGGAAGCCACCGTCGCGCAAATTCATCGCCTCGAAGAAGCTGGGTGTGAACTGGTGCGGGTTACCGTGCCCAAACCGGAAGATGCGGCGGTGTTGGGGGAAATCAAGCGGCGTATTCACATCCCGCTGATCTGCGACATCCATTTCGATTATCGCATGGCCCTGGCAGCGCTGGAGCACCCGGTTGATAAGATTCGCATCAATCCGGGCAACATCGGCGGGTATGAGCGGTTCCGCCAGATAGTGCGGAAATGCCGGGATAAAGGCGTGGCCATGCGGATCGGCGTCAACGCCGGGAGCCTGGAAAAGGATTTGCTGGACAAGTACGGCTATCCTTGCCCGCCGGCGATGGTGGAAAGTGCCCTGCGCTATATCGAGATTGCGGAGGCAGAAGGGTTCCGCGACATCATCGTTTCGCTGAAGTCGTCGGATGTGCCAACGGTGGTGGAGACATATCGGCTGTATGCCCGCCAGTGCGATTATCCGACGCATATCGGGGTAACCGAGGCGGGCAAACCCCCTTACGCGGTGGTGAAATCGGCGTGCGGGCTGGCACCGTTGCTGCTGGACGGAATTGGCGACACGATCCGCGTCAGCTTGCTGGGCGACCCGGTGCCGGAAGTAGAGGCGGCCTTCGATATTCTGCAGGCGACGGGTCGGCGAGTCCGCAGGCCTGAATTGATCGCCTGTCCCACGTGCGGTCGGCTGGAAATTGACCTGGAAAAGATCGTGGCCGAACTCGAACGACGTCTGGCCGGTCGGAAAACGCCTGTCAAAATCAGTGTGCTGGGCTGTGTGGTCAACGGTCCTGGCGAGGCTCGCGAAGCGGACATCGGCATCGCCGCCGGTCGGGGTAAGGGAATGATTTTCCGCCGGGGCCAGATGATCCGCACCGTTTCGGAAGCGGAGATGGTGGAAGCGTTGCTGGAAGAGATTGACCGCTGGGAGAGGGAAGAGCAGGCCCGCCGACAGACCCAAAACGACACGACCGCATCCCCCGAAGGATCGCCGGCTGAGGCTGGGGGGCGCGATGGTCCGATGGAATCGGCAACAGCCCGACGGGACAGCGTCTCCCTGCCGCTTGTTTGAAAGCGGATTAGTGGTACATATTGCTGCGTGGCCAGCCGAGAACGAAAGTGGCGAGCGTGCGGCTGCGGCGCTTGAAAAGGGCAAGAATTTCCCTAGCGTGCGCAAGCCTGTGCGATCCCAGTACCAGGAAATGCACCGATGGCGATACGCTTTACTTGTTCGCACTGCAATCGCAGTTTGACGGTGAAAGACGAACTGGCGGGGAAGCGGGGGCGATGTCCCTATTGCAAGCAAGTGATCGTAGTGCCGGCCAGTCGGGCCACTGCCCCAGTGCGTGATCCGCGTAAGCCGGATGTGGAAAGTCTGGCACTGGAGGCTCTGGGATTGAGTAGCGGCGAGACGGTCAGCGGAGCGGAAACAGTAGCGCCGGGTAAGCCGGCTGCGCCAATTCAAGTGACCTGTTCTTGGTGCGATCACCAGTTTGAAGTTGAGGCGGCGCTGGCGGGCAAGCAGACACCGTGCCCCGAATGTCGCCGGATTGTGCGCGTGCCGACTCCACATACGCAGAGTCCGCGCGACTGGCGCCAGGCAGCACGGGCGCCCAGCGCTGCGGTGATCCCCCAACAGCAACTGGAAGGGGAATGGGGAACGGCGACGGCCCGCAGTCACGTGAGCCAGGAGGCTCTCGAGGAGGCCGAGGCCTTACCGGTCGAACGTGAGCCACTCACGCTCGGCCAGTGGGCCACACGCATTGGCCTGGCGTTGCTGACACTCCTCGTACTGTATGCGGGGTATCGCTGGTTCACCGCCCATCGGACGGAAAGCTGGCAGCGTTCTTTGCTGGCTGAAGCGCAGCAGTTTCTGGAAAATCCCCAGCGCTCTCCGGAGCAAAGCGTGCTAGTGCAACTCGCCCTGATGCGCTACTGGCAGAATGCGGAACCGGACAATAACCGTGTCCGTGGCGTGTCCAGGACCGCCCGACAGATGGCGGCGGCGGCCCGCGAACAACTCGGGAAACTGGCTAAGGCCAACGATCCGGTCAGCCTCCGTGTTTATGAAGGCATCCTCGTCGAATACGTTGCCCAGTGCTGTGCTGCCGGTTTGTTACCTGACGATATCGGCCCGGCCCTGAACACGTTGCTGCAGCGGCCAGACGCGGAAACATTGCTGCGAAAGACTGTGGCGCGTCTAGCGGATCTGAACGCGGACACACCGAACCAGCGGCGGGGTATGCAGGTTTTCCGGCGAATGCTGGAGCAGGCGTTGGCTGCATCACGGACCGAACCCGCGAAGCCACCTGTCGCTTCCGCGCAGTCGTCAGCAGATTTGCTGGCCGTCGCTGCTCAGGAATTTGCCGCTTTGGGAGATATCGAATCCGCACGGGCCATGCTGACGGCTCTGGCGAACCAGCAACCGGCTCCGTCCAAGAAGCCAGGCGAAGAAACAAAGCCGACCGTTCACGCCAGCAAGAACCCTGGTTCTTTAGCCGAAGTCGTCGCCCGGGCTATGCTGGAGTCTTCTGAAACTGGGCAGGGGCAGACTGCCGCGGTGGCTGGCGCGGGTCCCAACGTCGGTCTGAGTCCGGCTGCCAGTGCCCTGGTTCATTTACAGGTGCTGACACGGAAAGGCCGGTGGTCGGAAGCGGTGCAACACTGGAAAAAACACTGGCCGCCAAGTTTGTCTGTGCTCGAACGCTGGCCCGGGTTGCAACTCCTGGCCGAAAGCGCCTTATCTCGTGGCGACGATCAGATACTAGCGGAATTGCTGAGTGAATGCGAGGGTCTGGAAAGAGCGGCTCCACCGCGGATTCTTCCGGAAGTACGTTTGTGGCAGGTTCGTCTGGCCACCGCAGCCAAAAAAGAGGATGTTGCTAAACAGCTTGTCGAACAGGCCAGTCCCGAACCGATGCGGCGCATGTTGCGGCTGGCACAGGCGGAGACGGTCATCCTGCGGGCCAGGGAGTATCTGCTGCCGGAACAGATTCCCTCCTGGCAGGAGTTACAGCCCGCGGAACGGGCGTATTGCCTAAAACGGTTAGCCTGGCACAATGCCCGGCAGGATCGCCAACGCTGTCAGCGCTGGGCCGATTCTTTGCAAGGGGCTGAACGCGCTATCGTCGCCGCCGTCCTTCTGGCGCACGAATCGGCAGCAGCGACACGCTGAACAAGAATAATTCCCTTGCATCTGGCACCGGCTCAGAAGTCGGTGCACGTTCGCGCGGGTTATTCCACGGACAAGACTTCTATCTGCAAATGCGGCAGCAAGGGTTGGAAGACCAGCAGCGGGCGCGTCGGTTGTACGTCATTCCAACTGTGATGGGCAACCTTGAGATGTACGGCCGAGATGTGTCCCTGGCCCAGAGTTGGATCCAGTCCATACCACCGGCCGCGAATCCAGACTTCCAGCCACATGTGCGGTACGAAGGCCTGATAGCGGGGAACATAGAACAGCCCCATAGCCAGTCGAGACGGCACACCCACGGCACGACACATAGCTGCGGCCAGCACGGCATGCTCGGTACAGTCGCCCGCCAGCGTACGGGCCACTTCATCCGCAGAAGCAAATGCCTCGGCGTAGGTCTTCTCCCGCATGTGCTCGTGTACCCAGCGCTCGATCCGCAGGGCTTTCTGCCAGGCGTCGGTAGCGTTGGCGATGGCCTGGCGGGCATACTGTTGCACCAGGCGATCTTCACAATTGACGATGGGGTTACTCCGCAAGTACTCCCGAGGTAGTTCAGCCTCGGTTAGGTCTGTATCGCTCGGCGTACCGCTACGCGACACTTCCAGTTCCAGTAAAGCCGGTTGTCGCTGTCGCAGCCGTTGCCGGTCATCCTGCGGGAAGACACCCTCGGCAAACTGGCCCGACTTCAGGGTCAGGCGATAGGTGATTTTCCGAGCCTGCAGCGGTTGTGCAATGGGCCGGGAAACGCGAATCATCTGGGTCAGGGCAATATCCACGGCTTCAGCTGGACCGGGGGCCAGTGCGTCCTCCTTGCTCGTGCGTAAACATAACATTTTGCCAAGCCCTGCCTGGTTCATTTCCTGGCGCACCGGTTCCCCTCGTTCATCCAACCAGAGCAACGTATCCGCGAGCTCGACACCGGGGATTTTCTCGTAGCGTAACCGCAATCGTAACCATTTCTGTCCGCGGGTCTGTGGCGAGGTCTCAAAGTCCTCCGCGATTGCTTCCAACCGGACAAAGCGATCCAGTTCGGGCACAAATTTGCAATAACTGCGTTTGTCGCCGGGTTGCCATTTTTGCTGGCTGAAGAAACGCTCTTCTGCATACAAACCGAGGGCTTCCGGCGTCCAGGGGATACGCACCTCGCGGGGCGGTTGTTGCCCGATCTGTACCTGCATTACCAGTTCCTGGCCAATTACCGTGCCCCGGCGAACGATCCGCTGATCGCGACCGATCTGCATCTGAATAGTCAAGCTAGCGACCTGCCCCTGGGGCGTTTCGTAGTCAGCTAGCAGCACGGCAAAGGTGAGGGCCTGACCAAATCGTCGCACTCGCAGTTCCATTGTGCTGGTCGCCTGAACGAAGGGTCGGCCACGAATGCGGACTTCCTGATACACATGGTGCAAATGTCCCGACTTGACTCCCTCCAGGTAAAGCGCTTCCCAAACCTCTTTGAGGATTTTGCCGGGCTGGACCTCCGTGTTGGCGCTTGCGGATTGCGCGAGGCAAACCGGCGGTGCAGAGCCAAGCCTGGCCAGTAACCCCAGCGTTACGCCCACGGCCCAGAAAAGCCAGATGGTGTACACCGATGGTGTCCAGATGCGGCGGGCAGTGGCCGGGCCGGAGCCATTTGCCGCTTCAATCATGGGAGGCTTACCTCCACCGCTTTCTTCTTGTTGCCGAACCCCGGTGGGCTTACACCCACTGCTCCATGTTCGCTTGCCTGCCAGCAACCTCAGCGCTCGCGAAACGAACAGGGTTAGTGTCATCGCGAATTTCCTCACGGAAAGGTGCTCCGGGTCACAGCGAAGCCATGCGAGGGGCGTGAGTCCCTTCGTAGTGGGGGATCACCGCGAGCTCGCCACTGCTGCTCTTGTGAGCGAGCGACGGGTGTGCATCTGCCGTAATGCCGGGCGAGCCGGTAACCATCGCCCTGAAGGTTTCCGACACGCCGCGCTCCTCCACATATCATAGCCGACCGTTCGCCGGGCTGACGCTCTGGAGCAGTACAGTGGGCCAGGCACACCGCAGGCGCCGCCGATGCTCTGTGCCTAACAAGCGGGACAGGCATACTCGGCAGGATCGTCGGCTAACGTCACGGCCGCTGCTGTGGCAGCATTTTTCTTCTCACTGACCATGCAGCCAAACCAGTGCCGGAGCGATACAATGATACAGACACCTGGAAGCTCCTCCCACCTGGGCATAGTTTCCTACCGGCAATCCCGATGGAAGCCCCATGAAACGGATAGCCCGCGCCGCTCCGCCTGCCCATGATGGTCAGCTGCCAGCGCATCTGCTGCGGGATCGTTACGGAGATTTCCGTCTCACCCGTGCGATCCGTCCGGGAGCGGAATCGGGAGTGATTCCAGAATCGGGTTACCGCCTGGAGAGGACCGCAGCACCTTTGCCGCGTTTAGCTGCCAGTGTTTCGGCTGAAGCGCTGTGGGAAGTGTTTCTGGAGTTGGTCGCGTTGCTGGGCGAAGAAACTGACGTATATCTGCAAAGCAGTCATCGCCGCATCCGTCGCGATTACCTGCGGCGAGGCATAGACCGACCGGTGCTGCTCAGCTACCTGATGGAATTCGAAGAATTGCTGCTGCATGACGGGTACAGCGGCATAATCGTGGTGGATCGCCGTAGTGGTCGCGAGGTCCATTTCGACGAGCATAAAGTGCTGATTGTGTACGCCCAGCAGTGGCAGCCGTTTGTCCAAGTCTTCGAGAGTTTTCGCCTGCCTCGTAACGATCGGCTCCGGTTAATCCTGGAAGGCGTCCACTACCATTGTTCGCAGCCGGAATATGCCCTCATGTTGGAACGATTCCGTCATTTGTTAGGAGCGGAAGAACATTCCCACCTGGTTTGGGACAGTTAGGCGACGTTTCCCTCTGCGACCGCAAGGCATACGGGCCAGGCCACGATCACGGGACGATTTACGCTCCCCACTTGGTCACGGCGGGCTTCTGGCTACTGCCGCTGTCAACTGGTGGGGAACAGGCCAGCGCTAGCTTCGCGGAGGCGTTTCATGAGTTCCCGAAAGTGCCGCTGATACTGCCGCAGGCGTTCCACCTGTTGCTGGAATTGTTCCACTACTTTCTCCAAGCCATCGCCGCTGCGTGCCGGCGCCAGCAATCGTCCGGACAATTCATCGAGAGAGGGCTGCAATTCTTTCTCGACGTGCAAACAGTAGTCGCGGCAGAGGGATTCGGCCTCGATACAGGTTTGATGCAAGCGCATGAGCACCGGCCCATCGCGTTGGGGATCGAGATGGCGCTGCCAGGCAGTATCAGCGGTGGGGTGCGCGGTGTCGGTGCCGGCCAAGACGCGGGTTTCCCCTTCCAGTGCCTTCTGCGCTGCCTCCAGGCCAATGCGGGCCTTTTCCAGGTCGGGCTTGATTTCCAGGGCCAGCTTGTAATGGTGCGCCGCTTGCGAGTATCGCCGCAACTCCATCAACAAGTTGGCCAGATTATAATGGGCATCGTACATGTCCGGTTTGAGGTGGGTTGCTTCCAAATAGGCCTGGACGGCTTTTTCATACTGCCCGAGTTTACGATAGACGATGCCGAGATTGTAGTGCGACTCGGCCCGTTTTGGGTCGAGCTGAATGCCGCGAAGAATCGCCTGGGCAGCCTCCTGAAGGCGTCCCAGACGGTGATAAACTGCCCCGAGGTTCACGTGAGCCGCCGCCCGGGTCGGGTCGAGGCGAATGACTTCCTTATAGTGATAAGCGGCCCCTTCCAGGTCGCCGAGCAGAAAGTTCGTCGTCGCCAACCCGTAATGACAGTCGGGAGATTCGGGCTCCAACGCCAGCGCCTGCAAGTACAGGGTCTTGGCTTGACGCGGGTCCCCCTGGGCCAGGGCCTGCCGCGCCTGCTTGAGGAAGGATTCGGCAGTATCGGCACTCATAGTCCCGGCCCTCCAATGCCACGGCAGGCTAACGCCAGCCACTCTCGGTTGGGTCGCAGCGCCCCCACACCCCCATCGGCGAATTCCGGCGGCAGTCCCTGGCGTAACACGGCCAGACGACCCCTGCCACTCGCCATCCGAAGTAAGTTTATCCTGGCCAAGCCCTTTCAGCAACCACACTTCAACATGGCTGACTTACGCAGCACCGATGCCCCTCACAATCGGATCAACTGTCGCGAACCGCGTCCGGCGAATACCCGGGCTCTCGGACATGGTTGGTGTCCAGCGGGTAGTCAAGCTAAAAGCGAACTCGCACAGGAGCGGCGGGCTAACACCCCTCGTGCGGATCGGGGAACGGGCTTGCGAACGGGTGCGGCTTCTGTGATGCACGTACGCGCGTGCACAGGAGCGGCGGGCGTCAGCCCGCCGTGCGGATCGGGGAATGGGCTTGCGAACAGGTGCGGCTTCTGTGATGGACGCACGCACGTGCACAGGAGCGGCGGGCGTCAGCTCGCCGTGCGGCAATGACGCGCATGGAAAGGATCTCGCAGTCAGCAAGTGCAGACGCAGGCAACGCCAGGAGCGGCGGGCGTCAGCTCGCCGGGGCTCGGGAACCGCGCCTGCGAGGACAATTCCGCACACATTGGTGCACGATCGTCGCGCGCAAGCCCAGGAGCGGCGGGCGTAAGCCTGCCATGCGGATTGGGGGTCGCACTTGCCAAGGCGCTTCCGCGATTATTCAGGAGGCTGCCGACTGCGTGTGGGGGCGACCCGCAGTTGCAATTGCGTTACGCTCACCACGGCGGGCTAACGCCCGCCGCTCTTTTGCGGGGAACACGCGTTTGTCTAGCGTAGAAGTCGCTTTATGGCCGCAAGCGAACCTCGCACGTCAGGAGCGGCGGGCGTCAGTCCACCGTGCGGATCGGGGAACGGGCTTGCGAACGAGTGCGGCTTCTGTGATGCACGTACGCGCGTGCACAGGAGCGGCAGGCTAACGCCCCTCGTGCGGATCGGGAGGGTGGCAATTTCGACTGATCGCCGGCCTCGATTTGCAGCAACGCTTGCCGTTGTTGAGACCTACGATGCTAGCTGCCACAGCAAAAGCAGGGAGAATAGACCGGCGCGATGCTCCTCGGCGGGGACAGGAAATTTTGCTAAGCTAATGGCGAACTCGGACCACCGATAGCGTCGGGAGTCCGGGAGCGGTGGGCGTCCGCCTGCCGTTGGATCGGGCAACTGGCGGGAGCGTCGGAAGTCAGCCCGCCGTGGAGAGCAGCCGCAAGAGGAGGGCCGCCATGACTGCCGTAGAGCCGCTAGCCATTGGTGTGTGCAGTTGGTCCTTGCAGGTTCGCAGCATTCCCGAACTGAAAGGGTTTCTCGACCAGCTCGGCGTGGACGTGGTGCAGATTGCCTGTGGCGACCCGCACCACGCCAGCTGGGAAGAAGGCGATGCGATGCCGCAAGCAGCCCGGGCAGCCGGGTTTCGCATGGTCGGTGCCATGCTGGGTTTTCCCGGCGAGGATTACGCTACACCGCAGACCATTCGCGAGACAGGAGGATTCGGGCCGAAACATTTGCGGCCGGAACGATTACGCCGCCTGGAATGGGCCTTGCAGCGCACACGCGACCTTGGCCTGACCGATCTGATGTTCCATGCCGGTTTCATCCCCGAACCGGGCGACCCGGAGCGGAAGGAATTTCTCGATACCCTGGCGCAGGCGGCAGATTTGGCGGCTCGTTACGGAGTTACTATTGCGTTTGAAACCGGCCAGGAAACCGCGCAGTTGCTTCGCCGCACTCTCGACGAACTTCGTTGCCCCAATGTCAAAGTCAATTTCGACCCCGCCAATATGCTGCTGTACGACATGGGCGACCCGATCGAAGCGGTGCGAATTCTCAGCGCCGATATACGCAGTGTGCATGCTAAGGATGCTTTCCGACCCAATGTCCAAGGCACCTGGGGAGAAGAAGTGCCGCTCGGTCAGGGAGCCGTCAACATTCGCCTCTGGGTGCAAACCTTGTACGAGGTTGGCTATCGTGGGCCGTTGCTGATTGAACGGGAAGTCGGTTCGCAAGCGGAACGGCTTCGGGATATTGCTCACGGTATCCGCTACCTGCGGGAATGTGTCGCCGCTTTGCATTGACCGATGTGGCAAGTTGGTTCCTCTCCACCATTGCAGGGTGGAGCCGACTGCTAGTTCGCTCGTACAGCTGAGAAACGCACGGCAAAAATACCGTGAGGGTTGCCCTCAGCGAAAGCGGCGCGCGTGTCGGTCAGCCCTTCGAGACACCGGCGTGCCTGCAATTGCCCCGCGTATCTTCCTGGTGTCCTTGCAGGGTGCTGGCGATCTCGGCAGAACTACTGAAAAAGAACCGCGTTGCCTTGACGGAGATTCGGACGCTGGTTGAGAATAACAACAGCTTTCTGAACCTCTGAGGTATGTAACTGTGGGCATCCTGGCGTGGATCATCTTCGGTCTGATTGCTGGCGCGGTGGCGAAGCTCATCATGCCGGGCAAACAGGGCGGAGGCATCTTGCTCACTATTGTTCTCGGTATCGTTGGAGCGGTGGTCGGTGGCTTCATCAGCAGCCATTTACTCGGCATCGGGGACATCAGTGGGTTTGACCTGCGGAGCATGGCGATCGCGGTCGGCGGTGCTTTGCTCGTACTGTTCGTTTACGGGTTGGTGATGCGGGCTCGCAGCTGACCGGTGGGGAGGAGCACGCAGATGGCAGAGACCGGACAAAAAGCTCCTAGCACTCCTCAATCAACCCCCTCTATCCCAGCGCCCGTAGCCCCTTTACTCATGATGGCCTTCTGGATGCTGGTAGGAGGAGCGGCGGGGATAGGGTAGCGCAGAGTCTTTGGCAGTTCCTCGAGTGGGACACGGGGGCGGTCTCCATTGCTGTCCCGGTCGGGGGCGCCGTCGGGGCAGGTCTCGGGGCGCTGCTGGGGTTGATCACTAACCCACGGCTGTTGTTGCTGCTGATGGCAGCGTCCGCGGGCGCGTCGGCTGGAGCGGTCGTCGGCAAAGTGCCTTGGGGAGGAATCGGGGAGATCAGCGGTCAGGTCTTGGGTGCCATGCTGGGAGGAACCGTTTGGGGCATTTGGCTGCTGTTTTTCGAGTGTCGGAAGGGAGCAACCCAACCCAACTGTGCTCCCGAACCCGTGGAACAGCGGGCCGAAGGCGCTGCAATGGAACAGGAGAAAATCTGACTTCCTGCGGTTAACTCTGGCTCTCAGGTGGTGTAGTTACTTGCCCAACCCCGGGGTGCTTTTCTGCCGGGCACAGGGAGTAGATGTTGTAAACAGGGACGGCTTTGTACTGGGAAATCCTGTGCGTCATACTTTCTCAAGCGGGGATAGTTTCGTGGCAGATCCGATTGCCCATTTGCGGGTTGCCCATAGGATCGCCGTGGCCACACGTTAGCGGCGGGAGTGTGGTGTTATGACTTTCGGGGATTTTTTCCGGCAGGCGATGGGGGACGGAGCAGCGGAACCGTATCCGTTTCAGGAGCGTTTTGCTGTCGGCGAGCGCCTGCCGGAACTGGTTTGTATTCCCACCGGGGCCGGCAAGACAGCTACTGCGATCCTGGGCTGGCTCTGGCGGCGTCGTCACATTTCCGGCACGCCGCGCCGACTCGTCTATTGTCTGCCCATGCGGGTTCTGGTCGAACAAACCTTCCGCCAAGCGAAAACCTGGGTGCGGAATCTCGGCCTGGACATCCCGGTGTATCTGCTCCTGGGCGGCAGCGAAATCGAGCCCTGGTTTCTTTATCCCGAGCGGGAGGCCATTCTGATTGGCACCCAGGACATGTTGCTGTCGCGAGCGCTGAACCGGGGTTATGCCGCCAGCCGGTTCCACTGGCCTGTGGATTTCGCCTGGCTGAACAACGATTGCCTCTGGATTCTGGACGAACCGCACCTGATGGGGACGGGCGTGACCACCTCGGCACAACTGGCCGGGTTGCGACAGGCCCTGGGTACGTTCGGCGAATGTCCGTCGGTCTGGATGTCGGCGACGTTGGAAAAGAAGTGGCTCGACACCTACGACTTCCGCAGCCAGATGGGGCAGCTTCAGGAACTGCGGCTGGAGCAGGCCGATCACCAGATGCCCGCGCTGCGTAAGCGTCTGACGGCGGAGAAGAAGTTGCAGGCGGCCCCGCTGGCGATCACGAAAGAGGCCGACCGGGACGAAATCCGTAAACTGGCCGAGCTGGTGTCCAGCAAACACGTGCCGGGAACGCAAACCCTGGTCATCGTCAACACGGTTCGTCGCGCCCAGGCCCTGTTTCAGGCACTGGCCGGGATGAAAAATGTTCCGCCGAATCGTCTGCTGCTGCACAGTCGCTTCCGGCCGCCGGAACGCCGACACCTGCAAGAGCAATTGCAGGCCGCTGGCCGCGATCGCATCCTCGTCGCCACGCAAGTGGTAGAGGCCGGCGTGGACCTTTCCGCACGCACGCTGTTGACCGAACTGGCGCCCTGGTCGAGTCTGGTGCAACGGTTCGGTCGCTGCAACCGCACCGGCGAGGATGGCCCCGGACAGGTTTACTGGATCGCCGTGGCCGAGGACCGCGCCGCTCCCTACACACCGGAGGAGTTAGAATTCGCTCGTGAACAGTTGCGGAAGCTGGAAGAGGGGGACATCTCGCCGCTGGCTCTGGAAGAGTTCCAGCGTGCCCAGCAAATCGTTCTGTCGCTGCCCAGCGGTCAGGTGCTCCGCCGCCGCGATCTGCTGGAACTTTTCGACACCGCTGCCGATCTGTCGGGCAACGACGTGGACATCAGCCGCTTCGTTCGCGGCGACGATCCCGACATAGATGTGCAGGTGTTCTGGCGTGATTTAGGCGATCAGGAACCCGCGCCGGAGGAGCCGGCGCCGCAGCCCGAGGAATTGTGCAGCGTGCCAGCCGGCGAGGTGCGCGAATTCCTGAAAAACCGTGTCGGCTACGTCTGGGATCATCTGGAGGAACGTTGGCGAAAAATTCGCCGGGAGGAAGTTCGCCCCGGCCTGGTGATCCTGCTGCCGGCTAAGGCGGGCGGTTATGACTGGGACACACAAACCGGCAGCGGGCGGGGCTGGGATGTCAAGGCCGAGGCGCCCGTGCCTTCGATTCCCGTGCCAGACGCTGAAAGGGAACCGGAGGAAGCGACCGGCTCCGACCCGGATTCCATCGGGCAGACACGGCCCTGGACGATTGCCCAGCACACCGAGCATGTCTGTCGCGAACTGCAAGAGATACTCCACGCGCTGGGCCCGCTGCTGGACACGGGGCCACAGGCGGGGGACTGGCGACAGCACTTGTTGCAGGCAGCATGCTGGCATGATGTCGGCAAGGCCCATGCCGTCTTTCAAAAGAGTTTGCGGCGGGCGAATCCAGGTTTGAGCCGCCACGAGTACTGGGCCAAGTCGGGCAGCTCATGCTCACTACGCCATGATCGGAGACATTTTCGCCATGAACTGGCGTCTGCCCTGGCAGCGTTGCAAAACGGCTTGCCGTTCCCAACCGCGTACCTCATCGCTGCTCACCATGGTCGGGTTCGGCTGTCGCTCCGCGCTCTGCCAGGCGAAGAGACGCCGGAAGACCCCGACCGGCTTTATGCCCTGGGAATCTGGGACGGAGATGAATTGCCTGCGGTGTCGCTGGGAAATGGGGCGGTTTGCCCGGCCACGCGATTGGATTTGACGCCCATGCTGCTGGGCGCTGCCCAGAGCTGGACGGAACGAGCTGTGCAACTGCGTGACCAGCTGGGGCCATTCCGGCTGGCTTATCTGGAAGCGCTCCTGCGCAGCGCCGATGGCCGCGCCAGCCGCCGCGAGAAAACTGAGAACGGCTATGCCTGAAATCTCCTTGCCTGGCTGCATGGCCCATCACCCCTTCTGGAGCGAAGATCAGCGGGAATTCGCTGTGGCGAGGCAACTGCGGGAAGGCGAACGCATCCGCTGACACGAAACACGGTGGTCCGCTGCGGTGTGGAGCGGACGATCTGTTAGCTCATTAGCTCAAGGGCATGCGGCGCATGCGCCTGAAGTATGATCGCCTCGCCGTCATCCAACGGACCTGGAACCCTCTGGCCACTCGCGTTATTGGCTTGCGGCTGCTGCGCGGCGGCGTGCATGGCTATCAAGACAGTTTTGTCACAGCGTCCAATAGAATTTTGCTTCTGGCTTGGCGAAACCGTGCACCGATCATTTCTTTGCTTTCGGCGGTCGCCAGCGGAAGACATTGTTTTTACCGCCCCAACCGCTGTTTTCGGTGAACACCAGGTATTCGCCGTTCTTGCGTTTGAATGCCCGCAAGCCCATAGCTGCATCTTCCCAGGCGCTATGGCCACCGACTTCTGGACCGGGGAAGAGGATATCCACCAGCTGGCCCGTGTTGGCATCGAATACGTGTACTTCACCGAAGATATAAGCCAAAAATACATAGTCGCCGACATATTGCAGTCCCATGTAGCCGCGATAGGGATAGGGATTGACCTCGACCAGGAAGTATTGCGGATGGGTTATGGGATCAAACGCCTTGACCTTCCACGTCGGCGTGCGATTGCCCTTGAGCCAGTTGTCATAACGGGCGAAGAAATATTGGGGGGCCGAAGTATCGCTTTCCCCTTTACGGGGCACCGCGGGATACATGGCGATGAGCACGTCACGGTCGGCATCGTAGTCGAAACGTACTGACATGCCCCAGGCGCTGGTCTTGGCACCTTCTTCGGGGAAGGGAATGTCTTCGTAACCCACTCCCGGTTCGCATTTGTAGATGGGAACGCCGTGCTCGTTCAGCCCCTTGAAGAAGTAGCGTCGCATAAACGACCCGCCGGTGCCGGGGTGCGCAAGCCACAGATCGCCCTTAGAATCGACCACCAGTGCGGTGGCCCAGGTGATCCTTCCCTCGTGCTTGGTGACTTCGCCGGCATCTACCTTGCCGTTGCCGTTGCTGTCGATCCAGAAGTTACCGTCGGTTGTTATGGAACCGCAGGGAATTGCCAGTTCACCCTGATAACGGAAGATCAGGACATCGCCGATGGTCCCCTGACCGCTGGTGTACATCACCAGTTGCTTTTGTGGACCGAGTCGGCGAAGAATCGCCTGCGAGGAACTCGCGCGCTTGGGTTCGCCAAAACGTCGAATGTCGTAGTTGTAGCTGACGTAGGTTTGGTGCTGGCCCAGAGGTTTATTGAAATCGAGCTTGATATGGTTGTAGGTAGCATAGACGTCTTCGCCGTCGCTCGCGGGGTCGACATCATAGGTGCTAACGAATACGTTGCTGTACAGCATCCAGTCCAGGGTGCCATCAGGCTTGAAGGCGCGGAGGTCTGTGCCTTGAAATCCGCCGGCGACATATAGATGGCCCGAGGCATCCTTGCCGACACCGGTGATCCCGGCGAAGCGTGCGTAACCACCCCTGGTAGGATCATGGATTAATCCCGGATTCGTGCCGGCATAAATCCCACCCTTTTCTCCGAAAGTCCGGACGAGCTTGGGTTGGCTGTCGAGCGCTCCATAGAAGCGCACGTTGAAGTCTGGGGCGTTCTCGCCGACAATCAATTCATCTTTAGCCGCATCGTAGGCCAGTGCTCGCGGATTGGAGACATCGGTGATTGCCCGCCCGGTGAACTTGCCGTCGGGGCTATAGCACTTGATAGCTGCGGGATGCTTGGGCATGGGTGTACCGGGATGATCGCACCCGCGCTGCACGATCCACAGGTCGCCTCGCTTGTCAAAGACCATAGCTCCGGGGCGTTCGACCGCGAAGGCGCGGTGCACGTCTTCTTGCGTTTCGCCCAGGAACCCCTCCACGGCGGGTCCACCGCAGTTGATGCCCAGGAGGCGTTTACCCGACCCATCGAGGACTTCGATGGCACATACGCCCGGTGCACTGCGGGGAGCGGTCCATGTGAAGTCGATGCGGCCGTTTTTGTCAGCCTTCCAATCGGTGAAATCCAGCACCAGCGCCTTCATGGGTCCGCCGGCAAGCTTGGCGACATGAAACGATTTCCCGCGGATCTGAATTTGGCGCTGTTCATTTTTTTCCGCCCCTTGAAGATAGTCGACGGTGTGAACGCGGATCGTATAGCTCTTGTCAGCTTCGAAACCCGGGAGGAGGTACCTGATGCCCTCGCCAGTGCGCTGGGTTTGGTAAACCACCGCTGGGGCAAGTCTCGCTTCGCCTCTGGGAAGTTCAACTGGGCCCGGAGCCAAGGTGATGCCGTCGTTGGCTGCGACAGCCTGGTGCAAGGTCTGCACCGGTTCCACGTTCACCACCCGCACCACGTTGTCTCGTGCATCGGAGACATACAGTTTCTTGCCGTTGCTCGCCATCCCCGCCACGACACTGGTGTTCGTTGTCTTGTCCATCAAATTGATTGATAATGTCAGAGGCAGGGGCGCGAAATCAGGCTTAGAGGGGTCCAGTCGAAGAATGCGATCGACCCAGGCAACATAGATATATCGCTCATCACCGGTAATTCCTCCGTCCGCGGTCTGGGGGGTGCCCACCGGCAGAGCCCGGGCGACTTTTCCATTCTTGTAGCTGGTCACCGGACGTCCAGCCTCATCCCAGTAGCTGCTCGTGTAAACGGTACCGTCTGGTGCGACCCACATGGCGCTTGCGCCGTTGGAGACATGGCCATCAAACCACCGATAGCCGCAGGAATTGCCGACCCAAGTGGTTTGATAGGTCATTCGGGGTCGCGTGATTTCGATGGAATCAAACGTCGCGGTGACCCGAACATGCGGGTTTCCCGAACTGACGAAAAATCCAACCTGCATTGGTCCGTTGATATCAAAGCCGCCGCCGGAAGCGTTGGACATGGGAGCCCAGAGCTTGCCATCACGAGAGCGAAAGGCGGCGAAGCTCCTGCCGACGCGCACGAACTTGAGCCAGATCGGGGCCGGCTGTTGCAGCTCAATACCGCCGAAGTTCACCCGGGGCCAACTGTTGGCAGGTTGAATGGAAAGACGATACATCCATCCGACGCCGGGCTTGTCGTTGGTATACCAAGTAGCTGCGGAACTCGCCTGGGGTGAATGATCGGCCCGCACCATGATGCCTGCATAAGCACCCTTGGGAGCATCGAACGCTACCACGCGGGCGACGACCTCGAAATCGGCATTTTCTTTGGTGAAGGATACGAAGTAAACTTCATCAGCGTCTTTGATATTCAAACCCGCAGATGATCCGGAGATAACGAGCGTGGCCCCCTTCCAGGTATATTCCCCCTTGGCGGCCCCGATGGGCGTGCTCTTCCACTCCAAGGACTGGGCATAGGAATTGTCAAATAGAACCAGGACGACGATAACGCCAAGTAGAACCAGGACGACGATAACTCGGTAGAAGCAGGAGATGTTGATCATACACAACTCCGGTTCGAGGTTTCAGTGGTGAGTCTGCCAGGGGCTTGCTGGCGGTTCTGGTTGTAGGTGAACCGTTCCACCTCGTCAAGCGCTGGCCCAAAGTCGTTTCCAGGCAGGGTTCAGGTAAGGAGGAGAGACAGCTTCCTCCGGGTGAGCAGCAAGGCGGCGCCTGGCCGCCGCCTTACCGCTCGAACACCTTGCCACGCAGCGGCAGTACGCCGCGCAACGCCAGAGCGGCCTGGTGCTCGTTGGTCCTGCCCGCAACGCGCAGTTGCTTCAGCACAGCAGCCGCTGCCGGGACGTAGGCCGTCCGCCGGCGGGCGCCAGGGACATCGCCGTCGGCCGAGCCACGCGCCGTCTTGCCGTCAAGAGCTATGGCGTCCCCGCCGGGGTGCGGCACACGCCCCAAGAGCCAACGCCCCAGGGCCTCCTCGCGGGCGGCGACATCCAGGCGGCGGAAGAGTTGGCTCAGGCAACTCTTGCTGGGGGTCGTGCCGCGGGTGAAGCCGAGGGCGTGGGCCAGGGACCGTCCGTGGTCGCGGCCGAACGGAGCGATGGCCTCCAAGCTCTTCAGGCCCGCGAGGGGGGATGGTGAGGGAGAGGATGGCGGTCAGCGGGTGGAGCCGTCCCTTGCGGGAGCGTGGGTCAGGGACGGTGGCCAGTTCCTCGACAAAAGACAACGGGTTAGAACGGACTTCCTCCTCCTGTGCAACCTGGACAGGACATACCCACTCCACGTGTCTTCTCCAAGCCCAACTGGGAAACAGCCCTGGCAACGAAACCTCATGCTATTGACATAAACCGGTAATCAAGGATTGAATTGTAAATTGTTACCAAGACCAATCACTAATGAGGAGTTCCAATGTGCCGTGTCGCCGCTTTTCTTTCGGTGTTTGCCTGGGCTTTGATCGGCGCCTCGCCAGCAGGCGAGAAACTGAAAGGCATCGCCTGCCGATCCGTCCATCTGTGGTATCCGGCCGCTGTCGGCACGGCATTCTACAACGAACTGACAGTCTATAAATCTGCTGACGGGACTTTCTTCATGGTCTGCGGGTGGAGTAAAGGCTACTTCGGTATTCAAGAATTGGCGAATGGGAAGAAGCTGGTGATCTTTTCGGTCTGGGAAGCTGCTGCCGGCGACACGGAAGAGGCCGAGGTCGCCGGTTGCGTCAATCTGCGTCGGCTGGCCGAAGTTTGTTTCAAGTACGATCCCAATTCGCTGATTCACGGAGTCTTTCTGGAGAAAATTGCAGGGCGGTTGCGGCATCCCCGGGCCCTGTCGGCGTTCATTGAAGCACGCGGCGCCCGACCAGCGGATAGCGGCGGCGTCAAATTCGATCGTATCTTGCCTAAACCGAGCGTCGCCGGACTTGGTGCCGAGGCCGGCTATGGCAACGTTCCTTTCCATCGCCGCGAGTTCACTGCCGAGGCGATCACCGCCTATTTCACGCTTGACCTGGCCCAGTTGCGTGGTTACGGCCTGGGCGATCATGCCACCGACTTGCTGATCGCCCTGTCGCTGTGGAAAATCCGACGTTTCCTGGAGACCGGCTTGCGGTTGCGCACCGCCTGCGATCTGGAACTGGTCGGCGAACCCGTGGTCAAACAGCCCACAGGATTCCAGCTACCCACGACGGCAGCGCTGACGGCAGCGCTGAAGCAGTTGATCCAGGCTTGTCAAGCGAAATTCGCCAAACCTCCGGTGACCGAACTGACCTGGACTGCGGAAGCGAAAAAATCGGGCAAGAAGGCCGGTGCGGAGAAGCCCGCCGATTAATGCTTGGGCATCCTATGGCAATTCTCATCAAAATCTCTTTCCTGAGCGGTCGCTATCACGCCACGGTGTGGGGTCGGCACGTCAACGAAAGGGTGGCGGAGTGGCCGCCGTCGCCGTGGCGCTTCCTGCGTGCCCTGGTGGCGACCTGGCGACGAAAATGCCCCGAACTGGGTGAGTCGGAAGTTCGCCGGGTGCTGGAGCAACTCGTCCAGCCGCCCCGCTTTCACTTACCTCCCGCGCGGGTCGCTCATGTCCGCTATTACCTGCCCTGGGAGAAAAAAGGCCCCCAGGACCGAACCTTGGTGTTCGACACCTTCGTGGTGGTGGCGCCGGATCAGGCGGTGTCCATGTATTGGCCGGAGGCTCGGCTGGAGCAATCCGACCACGCGATCCTGGAACGTCTCCTGGCGAATCTCACCACCCTGGGCCGCGCCGAAAGCTGGGTTCAGGCCGCACTCGCCCCCGACGCCGATTCGCTCGACTGCAATTGCTATCCCGCCCAGCAAGCGGGAGCCAACCAGGAACTGGTCGCTGTCTTTTGTCCCGACCCCGATACCGCTTTTGCCAGCACTCATTATCCCTTGCCGCAAGCCAGAAAAGGTCGGCGCAAAACCGTGGACCCGAAGGACTATCTTTTCGACTGCCCGCGCTGGCATCTATGTCTGGACACGCAAATCTTTCAGCAACAGCGCTGGCCGAATATGCCCGGGGCACGCTGGCAGTGGTACGTGCGTCCGGCAGAAGCCTTGGCGGCGCCAGCGAGGGAGTTGGCCATGATACCTGCGATACAGCGCACGCCCGATCGGCCAGCAACGGTGGCCCGCTTTCTGCTCGATGCGGCGGTGTTGCCATCGGTAACCGATGTCGTCCGGGTGGCGGAGTCCTGCCGCCGCGCCCTGATGAGTCAGTTCGCGCACTGGTGCCGGCGTCACCCGGAGCGTGCCCATCACTATCGCCGACCGGGCCAGGAGGATGCCTACAGTTCACCGACTTTTTCCGGCAAAGACCACACGGGTACTGCGCTGAAGAATCATCTGCATGCCTATTATCTGCCGACGGCCGAGGGGACGGACCCCCGCCGGATTACTCATATCACGGTCTTTGCCCGCGCCGGCTTCAGCGCGGAGGAGGTGGCGGCCCTGAGTGGTTTGCGTGTGCTGGCGGTGCCGGGGTGGTCGAAGAACACTTGCGCTGTCAACAGGTCGGCCTGGGCAAAGCGGAAGATTTTACGGTGGCGTTAGTGCAGGAGTCAGCCGAGTGGATCTCCGCGACGCCCTTCGTTGGCCCCGCCCATATTGGCCGCAGGCAGCAGCAGCGCTATTTGCTCAAGGCCTTGCGCCGCGAACTGCGACGCTGGCTGGAGAGACAGTATCCCGGACAGTCTATCCAGGCAGTGCCCGCGTCCATCACGCTGGGAGAGACCCCGGCGCGACTGCCGGCGCTGGAGTATCGGCGGGCGCGCCAGCGCCGCAGCGCTGATGGCTACCATCGTCCCTGCGGTTTCTTCCGGCTGACTTTTGTGGACGCTGCGGGGCAGCCTGTCCGCGTGCGGGGGCCGATCTGTTTGGGTTACGGCAGTCATTTTGGCCTGGGCCTGTTCCTGCCGCAGGAGAGCTAATTTATTCTTTATCATTGACGCTTGCTGTTGTCCGACTTGGCGGCACTGTCGCAGGCGTCGAAGCTGACCCCGAGGATGCCCCCGACGATGGCCCCCCAGATGGCCACCCCGTGGGCTTTCCACGGGGACTTCACTTTGTTAACCCGAGGATGCCCCCGGCGATGGCCCCGGCGATGGCGCTGCCGATGGCCCAGCCGATGGCCGAGCCGATGCCCGTGATGGCCCCGAAGATGGCCCCGGCGATGGCCCGCGATGGCCCGATGGGTCCGTCGCTGGCCCCGCTTTCTTGACCTGGACGCTTGCTGTTGTCCGACTTGGCGGCACTGTCGCAGGCGTCGAGCTGACCCCGAGGATGCCCCCGGCGATGGGCCCGAAGATGGTCGAGCCGATGGCCCCGCCGATGGCCGAGCCGATGCCCCCGGCGATGGGCCCGAAGATGGCCCCGCCGATGGCCCCGGCGATGGCCCCGTAGATGGCCCTGGCGATGGGTCCGTCGCTGGCCCCGCGGATGGCCCCGTAGAGGGCCCCGAAGATGGCCAAGCCGATGGCCGGGGTGATGGCCCCGCCGATGGCCCCGCCGATGGCCAAGGTGATGGCCCCGGCGATGGCCCCGCAGATGGCCCCGACGATGCCCCCGGCGATGGCCCAGCCGATGGCCCCGCAGATGGCCCCGACGATGCCCCCGGTGATGGCCCCGACGATGGCCCCGACGATGGGTCCGTCGCTGGCCCCGCTTTCTTGACCTGACCTGGCCGCGGACCCCTGCTGGAGAGCCTGGCGCAGCTCTTCAAGCCACGCGCGGGCGCCGCGATCTCCCCACGACGGCCCAGCCCCGCGACCCAATACCCTGTCCAGACAGCGAATCTCCCCTGCCGTCAAACCATCCCGCTCATATTCCCCATTCCGCTGCCGCTCCAGGACCTGCAAGACGTTGCTGCCAAACGGCAGTTTGCCGGTCCGCAAGTGCACATAGCTGGCACACAGCCCGTACACATCTATCCAAGGAACCAGCCTGCCTTCATAGCCCTCCGGCGGCAAGAAGCCCGGCGTGCCCAACCCCCTGGTGTGCGACCGCGTGCTGGCGCCCGCCAGCTTCGCCAGACCCAGGTCCCCGATCTTCACGTGCCCACGCACCAGCAGCAGGTTCGCCGGCTTGATGTCCTGATGACAAATTCCACGGGCGTTCAGTGCGTCAATCCCCTCGGCGGCCTCCTGCATCCAGCCCAGCAACTCCTGAGCAGAGAACGGCCCCTGGTCCCGCGCCAGCCGCTCCTCCAACCGGTCCTGCAACGACCCCTCCGCCAACTCCCAGACCGTTACCACGTAGCCCAGCGTCTGCTCGTACTGAATCAAAGTCAGCAGACGCGGATGACCATTCAGGTGGCGGACAATCTCCAGGCTCCGCCATTCGTGCTCGTCTACTTCCACCGGGTCTTTGCTGATCTTGACGGCACGCGGCAGACCGCCAATCTCCTCGCGGAAGACGTAATTGAACCCACCGTGGCCCAGGCTGTGATTCAGTTGCCAGCCGTAGCGTTGGCGCAGCAGTGCAAACACCTGGTTGATCGAAGGCCGTTTGGCAAAACCGGATGCCTCACTCATAGCCGACCCCCTTTCGTGGCACGACAGGGCACTCAGACAGTACCGGATCCTTTCTGTCGCGGAAAGGACCTGGGCCAAGAACCTGCGAGGGCGCACCTCAGATCACCAAGGCTGCGGTCGCCCCGCGTGCAGAGAGCGCCCGCCCCCCGCAGGGCGCTGGTGTCATTTTCGCCGTTCGTCCCGCCGGTGTCCAGCCTTCACGGCCAGAACAAGCCGCGCTGGCATCTCTGTCTGGACACGCAAATCCTTCAGCAACAGCGCTGGCCGAATATGCCCGGGGCTGCGGGGCAGCCTGTCCGCGTGCGGGGGCCGATCTGTTTGGGTTACGGCAGTCATTTTGGCCTGGGCCTGTTCCTGCCCGGAAAAAGTTGAAATAACCGCGTCGGCACCCCGGCTTAGCCGTCTCCGTAAGCAGGGGCAAGAGAGAAAGTATCGGCAAAGTGTCCCGCTGTGAGCTAATCTTTTAGCGCGACTTCGCTCAAGGACCGTAGCGAGTTGACCGATATTGCCGAAAAGAATGGCGGTATCGAGTCGCTGACATTCTACCCGCAAGGGGGCCAGCTCTCCCGGGTAATTGCCGTGCCCGCTCCACTGAAGTGGAAGAAGGGTTACAAGCCGGGCATTGGGACAGTAACGACCCCTGCGGGGCTGGCCATGAGTAGCGATCAATGACGCCCGGACAGCTTATCGCATGGCCATCGCCAATCCGATAACCGAGGAGCAAGCAGGTAGCCCTGCCCGGGTCAGCAGCGGCTGGAAGGTGGTGTTGTTGATCAGCGTGGTGGCTGCGGGATTGGCTATCGGTGCCCTCGCCGGAACCATCGCTTTCCTCGTCTGGCCAGAAGTCGAAACAAAACATGCCCAAGCGGGGGAACCGACCAACACCGCGGATCCGACCGAATCGGTCTCGGCTAACGAAACCCGCGGGGACGAAAAACTCCTGGAGCAGGACTACGCCGCTGCCCTGGCTTTCTATCGGCGCGTGGCCGAGCCACAAAACGCTTCTCCTTTACTTCGCTTCCGCTTGGCCATTTGCCAGGAGGGTTTGGGCAGGTGGGAGCAGGCGCAACAGTTGTACAGCGAGATTGCGCACCGCCATCCGGATACCGTGCTCGCGTTTGCCTGCCACATGGCCCTGGCGCGACTGTGCCTGCGACAGGGCCGGGTCGAGTCGGCGATGCGGCCGATAGCGCAGGCGATCCTGCAGGCGAATGAGAGTGCCGCACAGATTGGGGCCGCTTTGCCTCAGGCGCGGTTGACGTTTGTCGCGACCTTACTTCGAAGCCGCCTGCAAATCGTTCCGCCGGAACCGCTGCAGCCATTCCTGGCCTGGCCGCCCTGGCAACTCGAGCATCCGGAAGAAACCTGGTTCTGGTTGCGGGGTTTAGGCGAAGCTGCGACGCGTCCTTGGCCGGTCATTCGCGAACTGGTGCAGGTCACACCCGGCACCGATTCGGCGGAAATGGTGATTACCCTCCAGTGGCCGCAAGGATCGTTACTGGATTTGCTACACCGCTTAGCGAAAGAAACCGGCCAGGAGATCGCCGTGTCCGATAAAGCCACGGCATCGCTGGCGACGCGGTCGCTGCAATCGCTGCGGCTGGTAAATCTGCCGCTGAGCGAGGTGCTGTTGCTCTTGCTCGAACCGGAAGGGTGCGTTTGGTACTGCGGCGACAAGAAGTTGCACGTTCTGGCAGCAGAGGAAGTATCCCTGGAAACAACTCACCCCGGTGCGGAATCGGCCGGCATGCCAAACCAGGAATCTGTCGCGGTGACACAGTCTTATGAGCAGTCGCTGCGGCAAAAGCTAGCCAAAGCACGCTTGCACAGTGTTCTGGCAACGCTGAACCGATTGCTTCTGGAAAACAGCAGCGCACCTTTGCCACACCTCCAGCGGGTCTTCTGGCTGATGGGGCTATGCCACTATCATCTCGGCCAGCTCAAGGAGGCCGCCACCTGGTGGGATCGTCTCCTGCATCGCTGGCCGCAGACTGTCGAGGCCTTTTATGTCAGCTTCAATTTGGGCGTGCTCTACTGGCAGCAGGGAGAACTGGAGTTGGCGAAACGCCTGTGGATGCGGGCTGCCGATCAGGCACCAGGTCATCCGCTGACCCCGTTGGCGTATCTGTATGTAGCGCGGGCGGAACTGGAAGACCTGCATGTCGAATCCGCGATTGTCCCGTTGCGGCGAGCCACTTACGCACCACCAGGTTCGCCCACTCGCTGTCTCGCCCAGCTCTGGCTGGCTTGCTGCTGGCTTTACCTGAATAACGCGCCTGCGGCGCATAATTTACTGGTACGGGAGCGGCGGTGGTTGCAAGCCGAACCGTATCGTACCGGCGCCGCTTTCCTCGACGCTCTGGCGCGAACCCAGGGGTCGGAAACCGGTTCGCTGCGCCTGCGCCAGGCCGAGGATTTGCTGACAGCACTGTTGCAGGTACAGGACTGGCAGATGCTGGAACCACTCGGCCCTTTACTCGCTGGCCAAGCCTGGGTACGACTCCATCTGCCCGAGCAGGCTGGCCGCGTCTATCAGTCGGCCCTGCCCCGGGCACGTTCGCTCTGGCGGGAGGAATTGCTGCTGGCTTATGCCGAAAGCTGTTTTCTTTGCCGGCAGTTTGCTCAGGCACGCCAGGCCGTTCAGGAGTCGCTGCGTTCTTCCAGACCCGATCACGTTGCCGCTGCCCACTGGTTGCTGGCACGCTGTGCCTTGCGAGAAGGGAATCCGGAGGAATCTCTGGAACACGCCCGGCAGGTGTTGCTGCACCCAAGCCCTGTGCCGCGCGAGGCACTGTTGCGGCTGATGGGGGAAGCCTACTTAGCGCTCGGGGATTCACGCCGCGCGGCCGAATGCTTTGCCGGACGTATCCCCGACCTGTAAACCCGCCCGAACAAGGTGAAATCCTATGCGTGGAATGCGATTTTTGCCCCGAAACTTACACCACCAGGACACAAAGACGCGAGGAAACACTAAGCAAACACTTGCTGTTCCTTGCAGCTTTTCTGCCTTAGTGGTCACTATCTTACTGCCGAGTTTCGGTCTGAACGCAACACCGCCCGCGCCCGCGAATGGCGAGTTACCACCGCCTCGCATACTGCCAAGGGAACTGCAACCGCAGTCATCAAGCTGCCCGCGGGCTGCCAACGCTCGGTGCACCCAGGGCGATTCGTCGCCCGATGAGACTCAGGGTCCGCGCCTGCTCGAAGCCATTGACCAGTTGCGGCAAGAACGGGAGAGGTTGCGGCAGGCCAGGAGCAGCGGACCTAAGCCCGCCGCGGATCAGCGGCAACCAGGGGGATTGTCATTGCCGGCTGATTCTGCCGACCGACCCGATGCAGTCCAACGCCAGGTGCAGCAGTTGCTCTTGCAATGGATACTTCACGGAGCTGCTCCCACTGTCCCGCAGACAACTGCGCCATCGTCTGCCGCCACCCGAACAGCAGCGTCAGGAACGCCGCCCCAACCCGGCCTGGGAGTCGAGCCGACATTTCCGACCAGTGCTGGTCCGACGGAAACGGCTAATGACAAGCCCTCGTCACGCACAGCACCTTGGGCCAACGCTGCCCCGCTAAACCCCATAGAATCCCGGTCGACTCAAACTCCCGCTTCCAATTCCCTGGCCGCTAGCTCCCGCGCCAATTCCAGCGTAACTACTCCCAGCGATAAGCCGCTGGCGCCGATGGAGCTTGCCCAGGTGCTGTTCCGCGCCGGCAATTATGAAGGGGCTTTGGCGGCGTTTCAGTTGCTCGACACCACGCAGCTTACCCGCGAGGATCGTTTGCTGGTGCAGTACTTGCAGGCTTCCTGTTTACGTAAACTCGGCCGGGACGAGGAAGCAACGCGGCTGCTGCGGGAAATCGCCAACAGCCGTACCGATTCCTTTGCCGTCGAATGTGCTCGCTGGCAACTTTCGATTTGGCGCTGGCAGCAGGACGCCCAACGCCGACTGGCACAACTTCGCAGCGGCCGTGAGAATACGGAACCGCAACGCTGAATTGGTCGGCTACCCCGGCCGGTCAAAATCTCCAACGCCACGGGATCGCCGAGCCTTTAGCCTGCCGCATCCAGACGCCTCCACTGGCCGGGCAAGGTCCACAATCACCCCGCTTTGGGCTTATCCCCCGCTGGCTGACCGCGGGCCGAGGAATCGTCGGAGCTATTTATGAACTGCGAAACGATACCGGATTCGATAGAGACCTTGCTGGATCAACTGGCGGAAACGTATGCTCGAGCGGAGCAACTGCTGGCGGAATACCGAGCCGGTCTGGAGCGTGGCCAGTTCGGGTGGAATGTTTTGCAGCGAATGTATCAAGAAGTGGAGTGGTCGGCAAAATTGCTGGCGGCGCTTTGTTCCGCAAGCTCCGTTGCCAACGACAGGCCAGCGGGGTCAGCGTCGCTTCTGGCCAGGAAAAAGCAACAGGTTTTACAGGTTCTCAGCCGAGTTTTGCAAAGCCTGGGCGAAGCGGAACGCCAGACGAAGAACCAGGCTGCCGGCCTGATGCCTCAGACAAACGGACTGCACCAGGCGCAAAATCTTTACCGCGCCTATGCGACCGCCCTGGCCACTCTGACCCCGACCGATTCCCCGGCAGCCTGACCGGTTCCTGTACACCACTGGAGCGCGGGACGCCAGGCTCCCATGCCCTGTGGATGCACTTCCGCCGCTCCGGAGGCAGATGGTTCTGATGCCACTGCCCAACACCGAGCGACCGACAACCGGGATGAACGAAAGCACGGCAGCACCACCTCAGCCAGGAGCGCCGCCAGCAGCGGTGCGATTGACGGCAGCGCCGTTATGGCAGCAAGTGGACGAAGTATTGCGTTTCGTCAGCGACCTGCCAGGCGAAGCCCCGACGACCACCCCCGGCGGTCCGTCTGCACTTGCCCGGTCCGAGCAAAACTGGGGCAGCGGTGCATCCGCGATCCAGCTGCCCGGTTTTGTCGCTACCGACCCGAGCATCCTACGGGTGGTACACGTGGCTCGGCAAATGGCGCAGACCGATTGGCCGATCCTCATTTACGGCGAAACCGGCACGGGCAAAGAATGTCTGGCGCAATGGATTCACCGCTGGAGCCGACGACACGCTGGACCGTTTCTCCCGGTCAATTGTGCTGCCTTGCCGGAAACACTCGCGGAAAGTGAATTCTTCGGCTGTGAGCGTGGCTCCTACACGGGTGCGACGGCGAGTCGTGCCGGCTATTTCGAATGTGCCGACCGCGGCACGTTGCTGCTCGACGAAATCAGCGAGTTACCCCTGTCACTGCAGGCAAAATTGCTCCGTGTGATTGAAGAGCAGAAGGTGCAGCGACTTGGCTCAGCACGCAGCAGATCGCTCTCCGTGCGGGTGGTGGCGTTGAGCAATCGGCCACTGGAAGCACTGGTACGGGCGGGGCGATTTCGTGCTGATTTGTTCCATCGTCTAAGCGTGTTGCAACTGCAACTGCCGCCTTTACGCCAGCGGCGACAGGATATTCCTCTTCTGGCCGAGTTCTTTCTGGAGCAGGCGCGGCGAGAGTTGGGCAATCCGGCTTTGCATTTGGCACCAGCGACGATGGCCTGGCTGGTCGAGCAGAGCTGGCCCGGTAACGTTCGCCAGTTGCGCAACGCCGTCTTTCAAGCGGCACTTCTGGCGCATGCCCAAGGAGACGAATCTGTGCTCCGCGACCATTTCCGTCTCGGCCAGGCCACGTTGGCGGGTTCAGCTGAGCACCAACCCCAATCTGCCTACTCATCTGTTAAGGACGGTGCCGGGCTGCCGGCCGCCGCGGATGTTGCCGTGACCGATTCGCTGATAGTGTCGGATGCGGCCACCGATCGTCAGAATCACGATGGGTTTACGCCCACCGCTCCTGGATGTGCCGGGGCAGTGTTCTGGCCAACGCAGACCTTGCGCCTGGAAGAGATCGAGCAAGCGGCGATACGGGAAGCGTTGCGAAGAACCGGTGGTCATCGGCGACGGGCGGCGGCGTTGCTGGGTATTTCCCTGCGCACGCTTTTCAACAAACTCCACCGCTATCAGATGATAGCCGGCCCGCGGAGAGCCTGCGGTCCCCGCTCCAACGGAGGTTGAAATCCGGTACAATATCGCCGGGCAAATCCGCTGCCTGAGGATCGGGAAGGGGAATAGGGCGGCCAGTCGGCAGCTCGGTGCTGGGCGATTACGCCCTGCGCTAATACGGCTACGGTCGGCCGACATCAGGAGTTGCCTCCAACAGCCATGAACCTGCCACGCACAATCCTGGTTCCAACCGATTTCTCCGCCAGTGCCGACCATGCCTGGCAAGTGGCCTGTCAACTGGCGCGGGCGACGGGAGCCCGGCTCATACTCTTGCATGTCATCCCGCCGGAAATCGCCGGCTACCAGGCGGTGCTACAGGGACTTCCCGTAACCGAGTACCGCCAGCAAGCCGAACACGCCCTGGACAAGTACCACGCCGACGGCTTGCCTCTGGAGAAACGGCTTGAGGAAGGGGAACCGGCGGAAACGATTTTGCAGGTGGCGAAGGAAACCGCTGCAGATTGCATTGTCATTGGCTCGCACGGCCACGGTGCCCTGACGCGAATGCTCCTGGGCAGCGTCGCCGAAAAGGTCGTTCGCAAGGCCCCGGCGATGGTGCTCATTGTCAAATCCCTTCTTGGTCACACTGCCTGACGCCGATTGTTCCACATCTACGCATCGCGTCGGTCTTTGCCCCCACGCCTTGGCCGCCAACAATTGCAACTACAAAGACACGCAGCCGCTAAGAAACACTGACCACCTACTCAGTGGCTCTTCGTGTCCTGGTGTCTTAGTGGTTAGAACACCAGCGGAGGGTAGCCGGTGGAGAAACGTCTGGTGGAACGAGAACCGCTTGCAGCTGGCCTGCTCCTCCCACTGTCCTACACGCTTGCGGGTGCTGGGGCGCTGCCAGGCCGTGTCCCATGGAATGAGCCACAGTATGACCAGTGATTCGCTGACCGTCGTTGCGATTGCCGTGGTGCGCTGCCAGGAAGAGGTGCTCGTCGGCAGGCGACCGGAAGGTGTGCCTCTGGCAGGAATGGCGGAGTTTCCAGGTGGCAAATGTGCTCCGCAGGAATCGCCTGAAGACGCTGCCGTACGCGAGTGCCTCGAAGAAACCGGATTGGTCGTCGAGGCCCAGGGGCGTTTGTGCGAAGTGGAGCACAGCTATGCGCACGGGCGCGTGCGTCTGATTTTCGTCGCGTGCCGGACAACCACCCGCCAATCCCCACGGCCACCTTTTCGCTGGGTGCCGGTACATCAGCTACGGCAACTGCCGTTTCCAGAAGCCAACCAGCCGGTGCTCGACCTCCTCTGCAAAACTGCTACATTCCGGGCATGACTTGCGGATTTGGGAACCATTGCCGTCTGTTCGCCGCCCTCGGAGTGCTGGGGCTGGTAATCCCTATCGCTGCTTCTTGGCGCAACCGCGATGTGATTGCTGATCCGTCCCGGGGCCTGCGAGCTCGAACAGATGGGACGGCTCTGCAGGTACAGCAATGGTCGCCGGTCGAAGCGCCACTGGGGCAATTTTTCCACGTGCAGGATTTCGAGCGTGTGCTCCGCACCGGTGAAAGCTCTGGGAGTTTCGAGTTCGGCCCAATCGAGGTGGGAATGCTCGAACTGCGACTGTATCTCGAACCCGGAAGTTCCTGCGGGCCGGAATGGAAACTCGCCTGGGTGCCACTGACGGTCACCGATCCCGACTTAGAGGCGTTCTGTTTGAGCCTGGAGGCCTTCCTCAATGTGCACCGACTGAGTGGCGAAGTCGAACCGTGGCAGAGCGGCTGGCGGGTGGTGTGGCGCTTCCCAGAGCCAGCGCGTAAAGTGCGGATCGCTTTGCCCGCATGTTCCCGGCTGCGGGTTGCCGGTTGGGAAGCGATCGTGCCGCAGGACCCCGTCAGCTGGACAGCGTCAGCCTGGCAGAAGCGAGTCTGGCGGCTTGGCGGCATAGTGCTGGCCTTCACCTGTGCAGTCCTGGCAGCGATGATCCTTTGGCCCAGCGCCGTGACACCGAGAACGCTCGACGGATTCGTCCTGGTGCTAACAGCCAGCAGTTTTCTCATCACCGTCTTCCTGCTGCCTCCATTCCAGGGGCCCGATGAGCCCGACCACTGGCGCGACGCTTTGTTGCGTTATCGCCGCAATATTCTCCAGGAACCGTTGCTTTATAACCTGCCGGAAATCACGGGTTTCGGCCGTGTTCGCTGGCGTGCGGAAGCCCGCGTTTCCCCGACACTTTTCCGCGCCAGCGCCGCCGAGTTCACAGATATCGGCGAGCGGAAATATGTCAATTACGCCTGGTATCATTCCTACCCGGCGGTAGCAGTAGTAGCCTGGTGTTTCCCGCGGGTAGAAACGGTCAGCGAAGCGCTGGTCTTTTACTACCTGTGCCGATTGCTGCCGGGGCTGATCATTTCTTCCTTGCTGTACTGGCTCTGGCGGCGGGAACGTGTGCCGGCGGTGGTAGCGGCGATTTTTTCCCTGCCGTATGTGCAACAGCAATGCACCGTGGTCAGCACCGACACGTTGGCCAATGTGGCGGCATTGGCGGCGGGATTGTCCTTCGTCGCTCTAAGACGCTGCTGCTTGGCACCGAGTACACGGTCGGCCGAGTCGCAACCCGATAGCGCAAGTCCTTCGCGCTTATCCCAGCCGCTACCCTGGTACATTGGGTTGTGGCTGACGACCTTACTTGCTTTCCTGGCCAAACCGCCCATCTACATCTTCCTCTTTCTCCTTCCGCTCTGGGCGACGCCTTGGCGACGCTTGCGTGGCTGGTCAGCGGTTTTGATCGGCGGGTTGGTTTTGCTGAGTCTGGCCGGGCTGGTGACCTTGCTGGTCTGGCGGGCGTACTCAGCCATGCACCAGGTGCATGTCGCTGAGCAGTTTCGCGAACAACTGCGGTTCCTGATGCAGGAAGGCGGCTGGCGATTTTTCCTAAAGCAACCTTTGCCGACCGCTTTGGACATTCCCCAGCATCTGGACAACTGGTTCATGCCGCTTGGCTGGGTGGACACGTTCTTCCATCCGTATCATCTGGGCTTTCTGCGAGTGCTGATTGTGACGGCGATCGCTACCGATCTTCTGCGGGCGCTGATCAGGGTCAAGCACTGGTGGAGTGTTCGGGCCGGGCTGCGACTGGCGGCAGTGATCGTGGTCGGCTTAATCCTGTTTGTCGGCACGTGGGTGCTGACGGCGCTTACCATGTATCTTGCCGTCACGCCCCCACGCCATCCCTTCATTTACGGCATGCAGGTGCGCTATTTGTTTCCGTGTTTGCTGGCCTGGGTCTGGCTACCATTGACCCTGCGACTATCGGGCAACGCACCAGGCCACACGCCAGAACGCGAAAGCCCTAGCCGTCAGTCTGTCGGGGAAGATGAGTTGCGGCGAAGCCAGCAGCCTGTCCCTGCATCTAACCGAGACGTGGTTGGCAATTGCGAGCAAGGAACGTGGACCGGTCGCGTCAAAAGAGCTGTGGGCGTCATCTTACCCTGGCTGGAGCGACTGCTCAGCGCTGGCTGGGCCGCAACGATGCTGGTGATCACAGCCGGCCGACTCGTAGGATTGGTCGGTGACCTCCTGGCCCGGTACTGGTAGGGGCACCGAAGAAGGAGGGGATGCAGCCTGGCTTCGTGAATCATTACCTAAGGGCCAGGAATGCGGGGCGCGAAATCTTTGTGGTCAGGGCGTCGGCGTTCCCAGGCCTCTTCCGCTTCGCTGGGGCGCAAATAGAGCGGTTCCAGTTTCCACATATCGGCGGTTTCCTGCCGCGACCACAAGTCGAGCGCCACCGTCAGCATCGCCGGCAATTGCGGACGCCATAGCGCTGGCGGAAGCGGTGTAACGTGAGCCGGCAGTCTGACCGCAAACGTCTCTAGAGCCGGGCCAGTTACCCGTACACCTGGCGGCACCGCAGCCAGCCAGTCCGCGAACCGCTCAATGGCGAGCGCAGTGACTGGTTCGGGCCGGGATTGCCCTGGCAAAAATCGGAAAACCTGGACGTAAACCTTGTCCTGCTGAGCGTCTTCGAGGACGTGCAGGTCAGCACCGGAACCGGCCTGGAGAGCGAGAATGGCGAAGGTTTCAACAGCGAGGATGGGTATCTGGAGGGCGTAGGCCAGCGCTTTAGCCGACATAATGCCCACCCGCAGCCCGGTGTAACTGCCGGGACCTTGACCGACCGCAACGGCGTGCAGTTCACGGGGACGCCAACCCTGTTCGCGTAACAGCTGTTGCACGGTAGGCGCCAAGTCGCGGGCGTGCCGACGTGCAACTGGCAGCGAGGCCGAGCGCACTAATTCCGTTCCCTCCGCCAGGCCGACCTGGCCAGGTTGCCCGGAAGTTTCCAGCAGCAACAGTCGCGGTGTTCCTGCAGCGTTCATGGCAGGCGTTGGCGACGAAGGCGTTGCCATTCTAACACCAACCGCGCCAGATTCCAGCCCGCAAGAAGCAGCGCCGCTATCCCCATCCAGCGAGCGTTCATCTGCCAGAGTTGTTCCGGCCCGCGGTAGAACCAGAGCAGGTACATCGCCAGACCCAGCCATAGGAGCAAGAAAAACACGCTAACGATCAGTTGCGGGGTCATGGCGCAGAACTTCCGACTGAGTAATTAGGGAATAGAACTGGGGTCGGCGATCGGCAAGGCGGTTGATCTCATGCTTGCCGGGTATCAGCACGCGATGCTTCTGGCGAGCCTGTTTGGGTTCAATTTCGGCGTAGAGGATGGTTTCGCGATCATGCTCGGCAACGGCCAGCGTGTCCCCGGTGGGAGCAACGATGCGGCTGCAGCCAATGAAACGGAATCCCCCTTCTTCACCGACGCGGTTGACGGCGGCAAAATAGACATGGTTCTCCATGGCTCGACACGTCGGCACACACTGAGCGCTGCAAAGGGCGGTATGTGGCCAGTTAGTCGGCAAAACGATCAAATCCACTCCCAAAAGTGCCATCACGCGCGCCGATTCCGGGAAACTTCCGTCGTAACAAATGTGCATCCCCACGCGCAGGCCAGGAAGATCATGCACTGCAAAGGGCCGATCCCCGTGCGTCGCAAATCGATCTGCACCAATGTACGGGAGATGGATTTTGCGATACGTCGCCAGCAGCCCGTCGGGGCCGAGCAACACGCAACTGTTGTAAAGCCTATCGCCTTCCCGCTCCAGCAGGCCGTAGATCACGTAAAGCTGATGTTCCCGGCACAACAGCGACAATTCGACGGTGCTGGGTCCAGGAATCGGCTCGGCGACCTCCAGCGCCTGAGCTTTCTCCTCGAAAGCGTATCCGGTCAGACTGCATTCGGGGAAAATCACCAGCTGCGCCTGATGTTGAGCAGCTTCGCGGATGGCCTGACGGAATCGGTGCAAGTTACGGAGTTTGTCCGCAAATGCAACGTCCATCTGGACGGCGGCGAGTCGCCAGCGCTCACGCATGACCGAGCCTCCCCTTTTCGCCCTGACATTCTCTCCGAATGGGCAGGAGATATCCCGTGTAGTCATTGTGGCGAATTCCCCGCCGATTTGCAACCTTCTGCTCCTGACCGAACGACCTGAAAAAATGAGTTTTCCGAATTTGACAAGCGTGTAAACGTGAGCTAACTTTCCGACGAGCGAGCGGACACCGAGACCGTCAATAAGACGAATTTTTCGGTCGGGGCAAAGCTCGCCAATTCTGCCAGTCAGAGCCGCGGCGATCTGCGATGGGTGAACCTGAGCGGAAGCGTCCGGCGACAGTGTGTTCCCCTCGGACCAGGATGGTCTTACTACCGATTCCCCCCAACTCATCAGCACCTCCCCACCCTTGCTAGCGCCACACGCGCGGCACCATCCCGAAACGGCAGGATTGGATGAAACCTCTGCTGGCTTACTGCCGCCAATGGCTGCGGCGCTCCGAAGGCACGACTAGTGTCGAATACGCCATTCTGCTGGCGCTGATTCTCCTGATTTGCTTCAGCGCCATTGCCAGCTTGGGCAATCCGACGCTTTCGGGATTTCAGCAGGTGATCGCCAAAGGGGGATTCGGTTCCCCGTCGCCGTGAGGCATCCAACCGGACAGGCGGTCTGTCCGGTGACACGGTCGGTGTAATCCGGGCACTCCGTGCTGTGCCCCTATCTGGAGGGTCGCGCTATGAGGTCAGTGCTGCATGCGGTGAAACGCTTTGTGCAAAGCGAAGACGGCCCAACTGCCGTCGAGTACGCGGTGATGCTGGCCCTGATCATTGTGGTCTGCATCGCGGCTATCACCAGTCTGGGCCAGAGCGCCAAGGACAAATTCAATCTCGTCAGCGACACCATCAAAAGCGCCGCTCCGCAGTAATGCAGGAGTGCTCTGCGTCGCGGGAGTCAAGAGGAATAAATCGCATCGGTGCAGCGGGACGGTGGTGGCACGCGGCAGGGTTTCGTCGGGTCGGGTGAATTCAACCCGGCCTGCGAAACCCTTGCGGGCTGTCCGGGTGGCTGCCGCTACTTTCGTGAGTCCGCAAGCCGAGTCTGATTCTGGTCATAGTAGCTGCGGCAGAACACGAAGGGCTGGCATCCTCATCTGCCACAGCAGACGCCGGATCGGGCAGGTCGCAGCAAATTGCACTGGCCGGCCCTGCAAAACCTGACGAATCGGGCTCGCCACCTTTTGGAGTACACCAATGAGTGCTTGGGTTATGTCTTCCGCCGAATCCTGGCCGCTGGTAGTGCTGTGCAGCCTGCTGGTAGCCGGCGCCATCATTGATTGCTGGAACCTCAAGGTGCCCAACTGGCTGACTTTCGGCATGATGCTGAGTGGTTTGAGCTTGGCAGGATGGTGGCATGGCTGGTCGGGTCTAGGAGCGAGTCTGGCCTTACTGACCTTCGGATTTTTGCTCTTGTGGCCGGTTTACGCCATCGGCGGCATGGGCGCTGGCGACGTGAAAATGCAAATGGGATTCGGCGCCTGGATCGGTGCCCTTTACGGTCTGGGCGAGGGATTCTGGATCGTGCTGTACGGATTCTGTCTGGCAGCGGTGGTGGGCGGCATACTGGCCATTGCCATGATGGTCTGGCACGGCCGCTGGCACGACTATCGGGAGAACACGCGCGGCATCCTCACCGACCTGGCGCAGGTGGCGAACTGGCACCAGCTCAGCGAACGTGCCGCCCAGCGCAAACCCCGCATGCTGCTGTTACCCTATGGCCTACCACTGTGCCTGGGCTTTCTCGGATACTTGGCCTGGCGGGGGCTGGGCATGTGAACGCGGCAGGCGAATCGCAAATGATGCGTGCGGAGCTGGGTATTGACGGCGACTGCCAATGGGGGCCTGAAGAATTCTGGAGCACACAGTAGCCGCCAAGACGGCTGAGAGCTGCGAGGGCAAGACCAGCGTCGCGCTCGGCATCAAAAATCCGCAATTTCGGTAAGGCAGGATTCTCCGTCAGATTCGGAAAATCTCAAGTCTTCGGCAGAATTTGGCCGAAGCACAATTCTGGCAGGTGAAGCGCTGCCGCTGCTATGGACTAGTGCAGGTCGCCCTGGATCGCGACGGTCGTTTATCCCCTCGGTGCAACCTTGAGGCGCTCCCCGGAGACGAGGCGGACTCATGAGGCTGAAGCCGAAAATGCTGATGATAGTGGCTTTGGCGGTTCTGGCAGGGCTGGGTGCCAGCGTAGCGACGAGCAAATACTTCGGTCGCAAGCCGGACACGACACCGGTGCAGGAGGATGTTACCGTGCTGGTGGCGAAGCAGCGGGTCCCGGGCTACACCGTCCTGGATGAGCCGGAACACTGGTTCGAGGCGAAAACCCTCCACAAAAACGAAGTGCCACGCGACGCTGTCCAGGATGTCCGCAAAGCGCGTGGGCGAACCTTGCGAACGGCAGTGGATGCGGGGAAAGTGCTGGCCGAGGCGGATTTGTTACCGCCGGGACAGGAGCCGCTGGTAGCCAAACTCCGCGAAGGCGAACGTCTCATGACCGTCAAAGTCACGCTGGATAGTGCCGCGGGAGGATTCATCCTGCCCGGTTCGCGAGTGGACGTAGTTGCGACGCAGATGCGGGGAGAAGGAAATGAGCCCTACGCCCGCACCATTCTGCAGAATATCGAAGTCCTGGCCATTGATCAGCAACCGCAGATTCCGGAAGGCACCATCGCCAAAACCTATGATCGGGTCACGCTGCGGGTAACGCTGGAACAGGCGGAAATTCTCAGCGTTTATGCCGACACAGGAAGTCTGCGGCTGGTGGCACGGCGACCGGACGACACCCAGGAAGTCAAAACCAGCGGTGCCTCGCCGAGCTGGCACAAACGCCTGACCGGATTGGTAGCGGAAGCTCCTGCGCAAAGCGCACCGGCAGTGGCCAGCTTGCCACCGACGCAACCCAGCGTCCGTCAGCGCTTCAAACAAACCATCATCAACAACGGGCAGGTACGTGTTTACGAATACGATGCGGAAGAATCGCCGTGAACTATCTGGCCACAGCGCCTGGCCGCTATGCGACTTGCCGCCGGATGCCGGCCTGGTCGCCGCCTTGCAACCGCCCGATGACGCGACCACTCTAACCTTCTGGCAAGTGAGGTGAACGGATGCGCCGCGAGTTGTCGAGGAACCACGTCGCCACTCTGGCCATCGCGGGGCTGGCCACGCTGCTGCTGGCTAGCTCCCTGGTCGCACAACCTGCTGCTGCGCCCGCCACTCGCAATAACGGACCCGACGAGACGCTTACTATCGGGGAAACGATTTACATTCGGGCACCCAGTGGCTTGCGGATCAAGGAAGCGGCGACTTCGCGCAACGGCATTGTCGAGCTTCGCCCCGTAGCTAATAAACCCCAGGTGTTGCAGGTGGTGGGGATCGGCGTGGGAACTACCCGCATCACGCTGACCGATGAGAAAGATCAGGTCGCCACCTTGGTCGTCACCGTCGAACCAGATTTGCAATTCATCCGCAACGCCGTCACCAAGCAGTTTCCCCGAGCCAATTTGGAAATTACCCAGGGGCCGGATCGCACGCTCATTGTCGGCGGCACGGTCGAATCCGCCGAGGATATCGAGCCGCTCATGCGCTTTCTCCAAGGATACACAGGCACCGACCGCGTGGCTAACAATCTGCGGATCATCGGCCCCAATCAAGTGCAGCTGGAAGTTATCGTCGCCAAAGTCGATCGCACCGAGTTACGACGATTCGGTTTCAATTTCCTCTGGTCGGATCGGTCGGACTACTTCGGCAGCACGATCGGTTCGCTGATCAATCCGCAGACGATCAACGTACGTGGCGGGGTCGGCACTTTCGCCACGGACCGCCCGATTTTCGATGCCGCGACGAATTTTCTCTACGGCGTGACCGACGCGAGTTCGGCGTTTCTGGGCTTTGTCGAAGCCTTGCGCCGCGAGGGGCTCGCGAAAATTTTGTCCAGCCCGGTGATCGTCGAGCGCAGCGGCAGGCCAGCACGCATCGTCGTGGGTGGAGAGCAACCGTATCCCACCCCCGCATCGCTCGGCCAGGCACCGGGTGTGGAATTTCGCCGGTTTGGCACCATTGTGCAATTCCTGCCTGTGGTGCTGGGCGACGGGCGGATTCGTATCCAGGTTCGCGCGGAAGTCAGCCGACTCGATTTCAGCCAGCCGGTTCTGATTTCCGGCACGGTCGTGCCACGCTTCCTAACTCAAGAAGCGGAGGCCACGGTCGAACTGGAAAGCGGCCAGAGTCTGGTGCTCGGCGGACTGATCCAGTCGGAAGTGGATGCGGCAACGAACAAGGTGCCGTTACTCGGCGATTTACCATTTGTGGGAACTGCCTTTCGCCGAGTGCAATACGAAGAACGGGAACAGGAGTTGATCATCCTGGTCACGCCGCGGCTGGTGGATGGTTTGTGGCCGCATCAAAGGCCGACTTGTTTTCCTGGTCAGGAGACACGCCGACCCACCGATTTTGAGCTATTCTTGGAAGGCATCTTGGAAGCGCCGCCTGGCCCGCGACCGCTCAAGCCGGATGGATGCTATCGTCCCGCACACTGGCAGCTGGGCGTCGGGCCGATCGCGGGAGAGAACGGCCAGGGCGCAGTCACGCCAGGGGGGAACCGCCCATGGACAGAGGAACCGAGCTTGCCCCTGCCGCAACCGCAGCGAGACGACACCGACCGACCGGCGGGGCGGACGACACCGCCTAATCCCACTGTCACACCGCCCGCCCCACCATCCGACTTGCCGTCACGGCTACCCGAAACGGACTCCCGAAGGACTGGCGGCCACGACGGTGGGCTGACTTCCGCCGATCTCCATCCGCGCTCTTTGAGCCCGATGGAGCACCGCTTGCCAGCCGATGTGGCTCCCGGCGACGACGTCTCAAATCCCTCGCTGAGCCATGGGCAGCTTACGCTTCCCGCGTCTTGTGATGCGACCGCATCCACTGGCTCGGATGTGCCCACTCTGGGTAGGCCTGATCTGCCGCAGCCAGCGGACGACAGCGGCGGGGGTGAACCCGCCCCGACTCGGTCGCTGAATGCCGAGACGGTAATTGTCGAGCCGGCCAACGCCGCCCCGGCTCGGGCTACCCTCGGCCGACCTGTCCCCCGTCCTATTTACCGTCCCTTACGCGACGAGTGACATGCCCATGTCACGCCCAAACGGTCAGCCATGATGGGCTACGGTGAACTGGTATGAGCGTCTCTGATTGGGTCCGCTTGGCGCTGGTAGATCCGTGCGACCAGACCCGCGATGCCCTCCGCGACACCTTGCTGGGGCTGGATACGGTCTGGCTGGAGGCGGAATGTGCTCGCTACGAGTTTTTCGCGGATGTGGTTCGGCAAGCTCAACCGGACATCGCCCTGGTCGCTATGGACAGCAACTCCCAGGTGGCGCTTTCACTGATTCAGCAGTTGGCGCAGGAGTTTCCGCAGATGGGTATTCTGGCGGCCAGTTCCCGCACGGACGGGCCATTCATCTTGCAAACGCTTCGCAGCGGCGCCAGGGAGTTCCTGACCTTACCGGTGGCGCTGGACGAGTTGGTAGCGGCATTGCAACGGGTGCGGCAACAACTCCTGCCGGACCAGGCCAATGGTCAGCCCATGGCTTCCGGGTCGCGGGTCATTGCACTGATTGGTTCGCGCGGCGGAATCGGTTGCACCAGTATCGGGATCAATCTCGGCGTGGCGTTGGCGCAGTTCCCGGAGCACAACGTTGTCTTCGCCGACCTCGACCTCGCCCTGGGTGATGCCGACGTTACCCTCGATCTGATTCCCAGCTACACGCTGGCGGATGTCGCCTTGAGTGTAGAACGGCTCGACATGACGCTGCTGCGGCGTTCGCTGGTTAGGCACTCTACCGGCCTGTCGCTGTTACCTCACCCGGTGCAACTCGAAGATGCTGCTATGATTCAGGAAGAGCAGATCAACCGCGTTCTCGGCCTGCTGCGGGCAGCGTTTACCCACGTCATTCTCGACCTCAGCAAAGGTTACCGCCAGACCGATCTGGCCGCCCTGCGTCAGGCGGATGTCATTCTGCTGATCACACAACTGGAATTGACAGCGCTGCGCAATGCGGTGCGGCTGTTGATGTCACTGCAAAGTCTCGACGGACTCGACCAGCGGGTGCAGGTGGTGCTCAACCGCGTCGGCGCCGAGCACCAGGAAATCACTGTCAAGAAAGCCGAGGAAACACTCGGACGACCCGTATTTTGGCAGATCCCCAATGATGCCAAAGCCATGCTCGCGTCGCGCAACCTCGGTGTGCCTTTGCTGCAACACGCACCGCGTTCTAAGGTCTGGCAAAGCATTCAGGACCTGGCACGAGCCTTGTGCGGCGAACCGGTTCCACCCGAAGCCGCCACCGTCAAGAAGCCTCGCAAGGGATTCTCGCTTTTCTCGTAGCCGCGGTCTCGGATGCCGCGAGCTGGGTTCCGCCAGGGAAGAAGAAGCAGAGGGCCTCAACTCCCGTGGCCAGGCGGCACCACGCTCGTCTGGCATGCTGCACTGACGCCCGGCATAGCCCGCCTGAGTGCACGCGGCTGCTGGCACCCTTGTGGGAAACCATTCCGGTACGCGAAGCAACGCCGCTTCCGGACTCAGTAAAACCGAGCCACTCGTTCCAGCCGACCTCCCCCGGCAAGACAGTGGAGGAGTAAGCCAAAATGCCCCCACTGATTCGCAGCAACACGCCCGTGACGCAGACGCCCAGCCGGCCGGTGACCACGCCTCCGGTTACTCCGCGGGATGCCCAGAAGAGCTTCGAAGAGCTGAAGCGACTCATTCACAGCAAGCTCGTCGAGAAACTGGACCTGTCGCGGGTTTCGGATCTGGCCGGCGACGTCTTGCGCCGCGAAATCCGCCTGGTCGTCGAACGGCTCTGCGACACCGAAAATCCGCTGCTGAACCGCATGGAGCGCGAACGCCTCATTGACGAGGTGCTGGACGAAACGTTCGGCTTCGGCCCTCTCGAGGTGTTGCTGAAAGACCCGACCGTGAGTGACATTCTCGTCAACGGCCCACACAAGGTGTACGTGGAGCGCCGGGGTAAACTGGAGAAAACCGATGTCAAATTCCGCGACAACAAACACCTGATGCAGATCATTGATCGCATGGTGTCAAAAGTGGGTCGGCGGATTGACGAAACATCCCCGATGGTAGATGCCCGACTCCCCGACGGTTCCCGCATCAACGCCATCATTCCGCCGCTGGCTCTCGACGGGCCCTGCCTCAGCATTCGCCGATTCGGGTCCAATCCCCTCAAGCTCGAGGACTTGCTCAACCTCAAGGCATTCACACCGGAAATGGCCATGCTCATGGAGGCGGCGATCAAAGCGCGGCTGAACATCATCATCAGCGGCGGTACCGGGTGCGGAAAAACCACCTTGCTCAACACGCTCTCCAGTTTCATTCCAGCCGAAGAGCGCATCATCACCATCGAAGACGCGGCCGAATTGCAATTGCAGCAGGAACACGTGGTACGCCTGGAGACCCGACCGCCGAATATCGAGGGCAAAGGCGAGGTAACCACACGCGACCTGGTACGCAACGCCCTACGCATGCGACCGGATCGCATCATCATCGGCGAGTGCCGCGGTCCGGAAGCTCTCGACATGCTCCAGGCGATGAATACCGGCCACGAAGGTTCACTGACCACACTGCACGCCAACAGTCCTCGCGATGCCCAGGCGCGGCTGGAGACCATGATCATGATGGCCGGTTTTGAGTTGCCGGTCAAAGCGATGCGGCAACAGATCGCCTCGGCCGTGGATTTGATCATTCAGGCGAACCGTCTTCAGGGCGGACCTCGCAAAGTCACCTCCATCACCGAAGTGGTTGGCATGGAGCAGGACATCATCATCATGCAGGACATCTTCCGCTACCGCCAACTCGGCATTGACCAGAATGGTCGAGCCTTTGGCCAATTTGAAGCGACCGGCGTCCGTCCAACCTTCATGCATCGGCTAGAAGCAGCGGGAATTCGACTGCCGGCCAACCTTTTCCAGGAGCGAGTCCTGCTCCGCGACTGACTCTGCCAACCGGAACACTGGATTTTCAAGGCGCAAAGACACTAAGGGTTGCCCTGCCGCCTTAGGGTCTTCGCAACGGGCCTGCACAAGCGAGAGCTACTATGGAGGCGATGCTGGCCAGCTTCCTGGCTTTTATCTTGGTGAGCGGCGCGGTGGTGCTGCTGGCCTACCTGGTGCGCTCCCCGGCAGCTTCGATCGAGCAGCGGCTCTCCGTTTTTACTTCCAATAAAGCCGACCGCAGCCACCCCTCTGTCTCCGAACCGATCGAAATCTGGCGCAAGATTCCCTTTGAGGAAGACAAGAAATCGCTGTGGACGCGGCTGATTCAGGCCATGCCGCGAGTGGAAAAATTGTTCTTGCAGGCGGATTGCGGCATTCCACCGGCACGAGTACTCGGCATCGCCGTCGCCCTGGGACTGGGCAGTACCGTGCTCCTGACCGTTGTCGGCATGCCCCTCTTCTTGGCTATGGTCGCCGGTCTGGGCTTGTTTGCCGTCCCCTGGCTGTGGCTATGGAACAAACGTCGTACACGCTTGAAAAAATTTGCCGCCCAGTTGCCCGATGCCCTGGAACTGATCGCCCGGGCTTTGCGGGCCGGTCACAGTCTCGCCTCCGGTTTCCATCTGGTGGCGCAGGAACTGCCTCCGCCTCTGGGCACCGAATTCGGACGCGTGTACGAGGAACAGAATCTCGGCGTCGGCATCGAGGATGCCTTGAAATCGCTGTGTGAACGCGTCCCCAATCTCGATTTGCGATTTTTCACCACCGCTGTCATTATTCAGCGTCAAACCGGCGGTGACCTCGCCGAGATCCTCGACAAAATCAGTTACCTTATCCGCGAACGCTATCGCATCCAGAACCAGGTCAAGGCACTGACTGGCGAAGGGCGGCTCAGTGGCGTTGTCCTGATCGCTTTGCCATTCGTTCTGTTCCTGGTGATGCTTTATCTGAACCCGGACTACGTTTCAATGCTCTGGAAGACGGAGATAGGAATCAAGATGAGCCTGTTTGCCCTTCTGATGCAGATTTTCGGCGCTTTAGTGATCCGCAAGATCGTAAACATCAAGGTGTGAGAGAGAAGCGGCCATGCTCAACCAATTGGTGAACCCGCAAGATTTGCTGTCGGTGCTGGCCTTTCTGGGGACGGCATGCGCGGTGTGGCTGATGTTGTCGTGGCTGGCTCGCCGTAACGAATCGCGGATCGAAGACCGACTGGCACGCCTCAGCCGTGCCGCTAGCCAGGCGGAAATTCAGTTACCGGAAGCTTCCTCCAAGACCTCCACCCCCAACTTGCGCGTCCAGGAACTGCTGGAAAAAGCCGCCGCCTTCTCCAAACCGCTCATGCCCAAGTCAGAACTGGAACAAAACAAGCTCCGTCTCAAACTCGCCCATGCCGGGTTCCGACAGGAGAGTGCGGTTCCCATCTTCATCGGCTTGAAATTCCTGTCGCTGCTGGCTGGCGGCGTGTTGGGGGCGGCGATCTTCATGCCGGCTACAGGACTGCGGCTCGATGTCGTCAAATGGGTGGCGATCTTTGCCGGGATCGGTTTGTTTCTACCCGACCTGATATTGTGGTGGCTGGTGAAGAAGCGCCAGGAGCAGATTTTCCTCACGTTGCCCGACGTGCTCGATTTGCTGGTGGTCTGTGTCGAAAGCGGGCTGGGGCTGGATGCGGCGATGCGGCGTGTCGTGGAAGAAATGAAACCGGTGGCGCCAGCAATTTGCGAGGAACTGGCGGTCTGCAACTTCCAGATGCAGGTCGGCCGACCACGCCGCGATGTCCTGCACGACTTGGGTGTCCGCACCGGCGTGGATGATGTGCGGAGCCTGGCTGCCATTCTTATCCAGGCCGAACGCTTCGGTTCCAGCGTCGCCCAGGCGCTTCGCGTCCAGTCGGATGCCATGCGTGTCCGCCGACGTCAGCTGGCCGAGGAACGCGCTCAGAAGACCGCCGTCAAGCTGATTTTTCCTCTGGTGCTGTTCATTTTTCCAGGGGTCTTCGTGGTGCTGGTGGGGCCGGCCGCCATCCAGATTTACAACATTATGCTCAAATAAATGGCGAGTGGCGAGAAGCAAGATGGTAACCGCGAAGGCACCGAGACCCGAAGTGAACACCAGGGATCGGCTCAGTGTTTCTGAGTGTCTTCGTGGTGAGAATACCAAGCGTGAGTGGCGAATGGGACGTCGCTCTTTGCCGAACAGGAGGTCGCACATGGGCAAACGCGACTGGCTCGGGCTGGGCCTGGCTGCTCTGGTCACGTCCAGCCTGGGTTGTGTGACGTGTGGCTACCATTCTTTCGCCGACCTGGCCGACCCATGCCGCTTGCCCCGCTACAGTGCGGTGGCGAGGCAGGAAGTGGCGGCACCACTCCTGCATCAGGCGGGCAACGGGCTGGCGCTGGAGCAAACGGTCTGGAACAGCCATTTTCGAGCTGGCAGCGATAGTTTGACGCCAGCCGGCATGGCCCATTTGAGCCGACTTGCTCGCCGACTGCCGGAGCCCGTGCCGTACATCTTTGTGCAAACCGCCCATGACCTGCCGCTGGAACGTGGCAAGGAAAAGGAATGGGCACAGCAACGCGCCGAACTCGACCGCAAACGAGTAGAAGCGGTGCGGGCTTATCTGCAAGCGGTGCGACCGGAGACGAATTTCCAGGTCGCCGTGCATGACCCCCCGGAAGTCGGCACACACGGTCAGGAAGCCGAACAGATGGTGCGCTCGATGCACCGCTCGGCTATGGGACAGGCTATCTTCAGCAGCTTTACCGGCGGCGGTACCGGCGGGACTGGCGCAGGCGCCAGCCAGACAACCACTACCACTGGCAGCGGCAATACCAGTACCGGTGCCTCACGGTAGCGAGCGGTGAGCATAAGCCCACCGTGGCCATAGGACTATCAGCCCGCCGGCCATCGTCCGTCTCCGCAGGAGCAGTGCCTAGCCTTCTCTATTCGGGTGACCATTTGCTATTCGCTCTGTCCCGACAGGAGGAGTGCAGGAGCGGCGACGGCAGCTCTCGAGGCCCGCCGATGAGGGCAGCAACGGAGACAAGCATCATGGCAAGATATACGGCTAGCTTACTGGCCTCCTTCACCGACTGGCTGAGCGAGCAATGGCAGCTGACATTAGAGGCCTTGCACAGTCAGCAACGCCTGGTGCTGGTCAGTGCTATGGCGGTGCTGCTGGCTTTGTGGCTGATGGTCAAGAAATAACCGCGGAGCCAGGCCACGCAAGCCCCGCGCTTAGTAACAACGTGGGGTGTAAGCCCCTGTGAGCGACAAGAGCAGGGGCGTAAGCCTTGTGTGCCCACATCAGGAGCTTGGCGCCATGCACGGATTGAATCAAACTTCGGTCATCCCGATTTCTTCCTCGCGGAGCGTGTTGCTGGAATGGGAGAATTCCGACCTGCCGGAAGCGCCCAGTGCTCCGAGGAATCTACAGGAAACCGGCCTGCCGCTGGCACTGCTTTCCGACTTGATTCTGCGTACGCTCTTGACCCACGGCAGCATGCTCGGGTTGGAACTGGCCCGCTTCCTTTGCTTGCCTTTCCGCTGCCTGGAGGAGGTGCTCGCTTTCCTGAAGCAAGAGAAGTGCATCGAAGTCACGGCCGGTGATTTGATCGGCGAGGTGTCCTACCGGTTTTCGTTGACTGACATGGGTCGGGAACGGGCACGCGACGCCATGAAGATGTGCAGCTACATAGGCCCGGCGCCGGTGCCGCTGGTGGATTATGTCGAGCAGACCTACCGTCAGGCCGTCACCGGCATTCGCTGCACTCCGGAGGCGTTGCGGGAAGCCTTTTCCCACCTGGTGGTGCCGGAGGAGTTGTTTCGGGCTCTGGGTCCGGCCATCGTCAGTGGGAAATCGCTGTTTATTTACGGCCCACCGGGCAACGGCAAGACTTCGATCGCCCGAGCCATCGGCGATTTCCTCAACCATTCCGGCGGAGCGATCTATGTCCCCTACGCTTTCTTCGCCGAAAACAGCATCATCACCGTCTATGACCCGACCATCCATCAGCGTGTGGACGAGGACCTGACTCGAACCGGGGAGGATGCCGAGGCCACCGTTCGCCGATTGCTCAACCAGAATGTCACCGATGCCCGCTGGGTGAAAGTGCGTCGGCCAGTAGTGATAACCGGAGGCGAACTCACCCTGGAGATGCTCGACCTCCGCTATCACGCCGAGGCCAATTACTATCAGGCCCCTCTGCACGTCAAAGCTAACGGCGGCGTCTTTCTCATAGACGATTTCGGTCGGCAGCTGGTCAGTCCACGCGAATTGCTCAACCGCTGGATTCTCCCTCTGGAAGACCGGCACGATTTCCTGACGCTGGCTACCGGCCAGAAATTCGAGGTGCCGTTCGAGGAGCTTATCATTTTCTCGACCAACCTCGATCCGCGCGACCTGGTGGATGACGCCTTCCTGAGGCGAATCCGTCATAAAGTGGCCATCGAGGCACCTTCCCGCGGTGTGTACGAAAAAATCTTCGAGTTGCAATGCAAACGGCTGGGCATGAATTTCTGCCCCGAGGCCGTGGATTATCTTTTTAGCAATTATTACTCCCGTGGTCGCAGTCCGCGGGCCTCGGATTGCCGGGATTTGCTGGAGATCGTGCAGGCGATATGCCGATTTAGAAAACAGCCGGTGCATCTGACCACCGAGTTGATCGCCGAAGCTGCCGCCAGTTTCATCTGCGAGTTCCACTAATGCCGGGTTGCAGCGCGGTGGCCGGATGCCTCCGGTTGCCGCGGAGAGCGAGTAGCGAATGGCCAATAGCGAATGGCGAGTAGCAAGTAGCGATTGGCGAATCGCGAATGGCGAGTGGCGAACTGGCCTTGTCATATCGCTGTGTCTGCTGGTGACCGGCTGTCTGAGCAGTTCCCGCTTCGACGCGACAACAGCGTTGCCGAACAGCGCAAATGCAACCGGGCCGACTCCAGCTGGTCAAGCAGCGCTGACGGCCACGGGTTCTGGCAGCATTCCGGTAGTGCAATCGTCCTGGGCCTGGCGTGGCGAATTGCCGCAACCACAGCGATCCGCCGACGTCTCCCGCGACTGGCTCACCTCAACCACTCCGGCTACGCACAAACCGGAGGACACTCCGAGGCAACCCAAGACGGAGACGCTGCTGATCCTGGCGCAGCGCTGTTATGAAGCTGCCGGTGATGCCGCTCGCGACCGCGACCAGCGCTACGAACATTATCAGCAGGCCTTGCAAATCTATCGCCAGGTGCTGCGGCAGGACCCGGACAACGAACAGGCCCAACTGGGGCAAGCCCGCATTTACAAGAAACTCGGCCAGACCGATCTAGCGATCGCCTCGTTAAAACATCTGCTCCAGAAAGCGTCGAACGCTCCGAAAAACGCACGCCCGTCGCCCTCCTTCCAGGCGGCGGCCTGGTATGAGTTGGCGATGTGTTACGGCAGCCAGCAACAATGGGAGGAACAGATACGCTGCTTGCAACGTGCCTGTCAGTTAGAACCGGACAACACGCGGTTGGCCACGCATCTGGGTCTGGCCCTGGCCCGAGGACAACGCTGGCAGGAGGCCGAACAGCAACTCCTGGCCACACTCGGACCGGCTCGAGCTTATTATTACCTGGCGCTCATGGCGGAACACGTCGGCCGCGCCGACCTCGTCGCTTCCTATGCTCGTTTGGCAGTACAAGCCGACCCGGCTCTCGCCTCGCACGAACGGTTCCGCCGCTGGCTATCGCAAGCTCCACAAGCCCGCCCTGGCCGCCAACAACAGTAAGAAACATTCGCCGACGTAACTGTGCATCGCCAGGCAAAATTGAAAGGCTCTTCGTTGCCCCGAAGCTTTGCCGTCTCTGGGCGAGGATGTTACACCAGCGGGGTCTCGCGGCGTTTGATCATGGTGATTTCGTTGCCGCGTTCATTGTGCCGCACCTCATCCATAAAGGTGCGAATCAACAACAGGCCACGACCGCAGGTACGCTCCAGATTGGCCGGATCGGTGGGATTCGGGATGAGCCCGGGATCAAATCCTGGGCCTTCATCGCGGACCGTGTAGCGAGCTTCGTGAGGAGTTTCTTCGGCGATGAACTCGACGACTCGGTTGCGATACGGCTCTTGCTGCCGCCGCTGTTCGATCAGGCGATAATAGGCGGATTCATCCTGCTCGTAGATTTGCGAACTCACCTCGAGGTTGCCGTGATAAATGGCATTGACCAGGGCCTCACGCAAAGCGACGGCGACGCGGATCAGCCCGGTTTCATCGCACAATCGCAGCCGTACCAGGTTCTGATTCACGTAATCAATAAGCGGCGGAATGAGGCTGACGTCGTTGGGCAGCCGAAAACGCGTGATCGAAGCCACCCATCCCTGGGTGAAGAGCCGTTCCTGCTCGCGGCGAGAAGTAGCCAGATTGAGCACACTCTCGACGGTCGGCACCAGATCGCGGGCGAGCTGTTTCTTGGGGACGTAACTGGCGGCGCCGCGCTTCAGCGCCTGCATGGCAATTTCTTCGCTGCCGTGTGCCGTCATGAGAATTACCGGGACCACGGGATAATGCCGCCGCACGTAGTCCACCAACTCCATGCCGTTCATATCCGGCATGACCAGGTCGGTGAGGATCAGGTCAGGGAGTTGCTGGCGAAGTTGCCGGATGGCTTCCTGACCGCTGGCCGCTTCCAAGACGGTACACTCCAGCTGTTGGCGCAGCAGTCCACCGACCAGCACCCGGTCAGCAGCGGCGTCATCTACGACGAGAAAGGTGGCCATAGTCCTCCTCCTGTTGCGGCGTCAAAAACCTATCGGAAGTCAGCACGATCGGGGAGATTGGCCAGTTCTGCAAAGACCCGTTCCAGTAAAGGACGAAGTTGATTTAGGAGCGGCGCCGCCCGTGCCCAATCATGGAGGTCGGAGGCCTGCTGGAGATTGCGAGCGAGGCTGGCTGCCGCTTCCACGCCGAAAAGGTGAAGATTTCCCGCCAGCGTGTGAGCGCTGCGCTTGAGGACTTCGGCATCGTGATTGGCCAAGGCTTGTTCCGCCTGTGCCAGCAGCCGGGGACCTTCTGTCAGGAACGCTTCCGTTACCTGTCGCAATAAAATTCGGTCGCCGCGAGTCGCCGACAAAGCGGTCTCCAGCGAGACCAGGGTTCTGGCAGCCGCAACGCCGACTGTGGCTGGAAGCGTTTTCTTCGCGGCAGACTCAGTCGGGTCAGACTGACCCATTGCGCCCTGCGCACCCGTGGCCGCCGGGCTGACGAGTGCCAGCACGCGCTCCATTTCCCGGGCCAGTTCGGCGGCGCGAATCGGTTTGGCGAGATAACCGTCGGCCCCCGCTTCCAGACATTTCTGGCGATCGTCCCGCAGCGCCCGAGCGGTGATGGCCACGATCGGCACGTGTCCACCACTTTGTTTTTCCATAGCGCGAATCCGCCGCATCACCTCGTAGCCGTCCATGTCCGGCATCTGAATATCCATGAGCATCAAGTCGAATTGGCGGCGTGCGAAGTATTCCAGAGCCTGCGGGCCGTTCTCGGCGATCACCACTTCATGGCCCCAGCTGTTCAGCAATCCCTGCATCAGCCGCTGATTTACCAGACTATCCTCGACGATAAGTATCCGCAAACTCCGCGTTGCCGTAGTCATGGGCCGAGGCAGTACACCGGTCGATTCCCCAGTGCCTGTCTGCAGTGGGCTCAGGGCCACTTCCCTCGTTGTATTGGCTCCGCTATCCAGCGTTTCTGTGCAAACGCTGAGGATGGCCTCCAGCAACTCCGAGTGCTTCACCGGCTTAATTAGGTAGCGTGCCACGCCGAGTTGTTGGCAGCGTGTCAGGTCTTCGCCACGTTCCGCGGAAGTGAGCATGAGGATGACTGGCGGCGAGGGTTCCTGCCGACGAATGGCCTCGACCAGTTCAAAACCATCACCGTCCGGCATGGCGACATCCGTCAGAACCAGGTCGAAGGGTTGCCCTGCCTGCCGCGCCTCCGCCAGAGAGCGAAGAGCTTCTACGCTTCCCCCGGCGCAACAGGGGCGCATCTGCCAGCTCCGCAGCATCGCTTCCAGGATAGTGCGGTTGGTGGCGTTGTCATCCACGATAAGGACGCGCAGGGCATGAAGCTGTGCAAGCAGGTGCTGCTTTTCCGGGCGATATTCCGTTTGGCCGACGCCCAGCCGCGCCGTGAAAAAGAATTTACTACCGCGTCCCGGTTCGCTTTCCACCCAGATCGATCCGCCCATCAATGCCACCAGACGTGAGGCGATGGCCAGGCCTAAACCCGTGCCACCATATCGTCGCGACGTGGAGGTATCCGCCTGCTCGAAGGCCTGGAAAATCCGCTCCTGTTTGTCACGGGGAATGCCAATGCCGGTGTCGCGGACGCAGAATTGCAGCGTGCACTCCGACGGTCCCCGCTCCAGACAGCCGACTTGCACCACTACCTCGCCCTCGTGGGTAAACTTGATAGCGTTGCCAAGCAAGTTCAGCAGCACCTGGCGGAGTCGCCCCGCATCTCCGATGACCACTTCCGGGACATCGGCGGCGACATCGAGGGCCAGTTCCAGACCCTTCTGACTGGCTCGAGCGGCCAGCAGTTTCAACGTGTCGCCGACGTGTTCCCGCAACTCGAACGGCAATTTCTCCAGTTCCAGTTTGCCCGCTTCGATCTTCGAGAAATCCAGGACGTCGTTGATCAGTGCCAGCAGTAATTCGCCCGATTCGAGAATCATCTGCAGATATTCCCGTTGTAAAGAATTGACGGGAGTATCCAGAAGCAACTCCGTCAGGCCGATGATGGCGTTCAGAGGCGTGCGAATTTCGTGGCTCATGTTCGCGAGGAAATCGCTCTTGGCTCGATTGGCCGCCTCCGCCGCTTCCCGTGCTCGCCGTAATGCCTCTTCCGCCCGTCTCCGCTCGGTGACATCCATGAACATGCACTGCACTTCCACAATCTGGCCAGATGCATCGCGCACCGGCGACTTGAGCACCTGCACAAAGAGCTTCTCACCCGATGGGGTCTGATGCTCTTCGATGTCCTCAAAGACCTGGCCAGTGCTCAGAACCCGCTGGTCATCCCGACGATACTTGTCGGCCAACTCTGGCGGGAAAAAATCGTAATCGGTTTTGCCAAGAATTTCCTCCGCCGGTCGCCCCAGCATCTGGCAGAATTTCTGATTGGCAAAGGTGAACCGCCCTTCCCGATCTTTGCGGAGGATGCACAACGGCACGCATTCCACCAGGGAGTGATACAGCGCTTCGGAATCCCGCAACGCTGACTCCGCACGTTTGCGGTCGGTTATATCCGTAGAAATACCGCAGACGGCTACGCAACGACCTTGTTGATCACGAATGGGAAACTTCACGGAAATGTACGTGTGCACGCCATCGCTTTGCGGCACCGTTTCTTCAAACTCGATGGCTTGCCCCTGCTGGAGGACCTGGCGATCGTTTTCCTGGAACCGTTCCGCAAATTCTCGCGGAAAAATTTCTGCATCTGTCCGACCCACGATTTCTTCCGGCCCAATGTGGAACAGTTCGCTGTAGCGGGTGTTAATGAACAAATAACGCCCTTGTAAATCCTTGGCGTAGATCACCGCGGGGGAGTTTTCTACGATACCGTGCAGCAGTTGTTGCTGACGGAACAGTTCCTCGGCCATTTCGGCGCGGCGACGGGCTTCTTCGGCGAGATGGTGATGCGCCTGTTCCCATTCTTCAGTCCGGCGACGGATCAGGGCCTCGATTTTCTCCCGCCGACGCAACCCAGTCACCGCCCACAGTTCCACCAGACCAAGCAACACCACTCCACTGGCCAGCGTCACCCAGGAACGCCACGGCAACCATTGACGGAGATAGCGCTGCGTGGGCGTAAATTCCAGCCAGATGTCGTCCGGGGTATCCAGGGCACAAATCGCGGGTCGGTCGGCGAGGGTTTCCTGGCCAGCGGCTCGCTCATACAGGACAACGTTGTGGGCGGGTGGCATTTCGCTTCCTTCGGCAACGAGCCGTACCTGTACCCCCTCCGGCACCACGCTACCGAGATACTGCTCGACCAGTTGCTCCGCATCCAGCACGACCAGCACCACACCCTCCTGGACGCTGGACTGAGCCGGTAAGCGAGCGACCAGGCCAGTTTTGGCTGCCGCCGCGAAAATAATGTTCGGCCGAGCGGTGCCGGACGCTCCGAGTGCAGCGCTGATCCATTCCGTCACCGCGTCGCTGCTACCTAGCGCGGACACAATTGCTGACCAGTCTGCGTAACTGGCCAAATTTATCCCCCGGTAGGACTCCGCGCGGGAAGCTGGCTCCACGAAAGTGAGCGGGTACAGTATCTCCTGTGGCGAATGAGGCTCGTAGAGTTGACCGTGCCCGTCTCGTAACTGGAAACTGCTGGGCACGCCCCAGGCTTCTGTGGCTCGGCGACGCCACTCCGACCATTTCTCCGCAGGGACACGTGCCGCCCAGGCCACCAGCCGTATGCATTTTTGCCGGCTCAAAGAACGCCGCACGAACTGCCGAAATTCCTCCGCGTCCACTTGATCGGAAGCGGCGAAGAAATCCTGCAATCCAGTCAGTAGCGCCAAGGATTCTTGCACGGCCGCGTTTACCGGCTCCTGCCAGGCTTGACATTGCCGTTCCAACTCCGCCCGGGAGTTTTGTTCTTCGTCGTTGCGTACGATCCAGGCAGCGAACAGGCTGGCACCGATTCCCACTAGGCCCACCAGCAGCAGACTTAGCCACACTGCCCAACGTTTGTTCCAGCGCCCGGCGTGCGGCCGCGATCTTCCTGCCGACATGGGTATTTCCTCAATAGCAATGGAGCAGCGAGTTGGTCATTCGACTCGACAAGCCCTTTGTACACTCAATGCCCCCCAGCCTAATTCAGCCCGGACATGCCCACAGGTTATTTTCCAACTTTTTTCGCCGGCAGCAATCCCCAAAAATGTGATGCAATACTCGACAGTGCGATCCAATCGCAAGGTAGTTCCGTAATAATAAAGCGTGGGTAACGGACAGGGATGACTGATCCCCTGTCCTTTTGAGTTTCTCGCTGCTACCGGGAGATGGAATATGTCCCGCTGTCTATCGGTAAGGGTGAATGCTTATCTGCCCTCACCGGCGATAGTCCTTTGGCTAGCCGCGCTGCTGGCCGGGCTGGGCTGTAACCGCGACAGTCCTTCGCCCACCACGAGACCACAGACACAACCCGCCCCGGAAACGGATCGGATTCAACTTCGCTCCGTCCAGTTGGTGGAGTGGCAGAAAATCCTCGCTGAGTATCGCGGCCAGTACATTGTCGTGGACACCTGGGCGACCTGGTGTATTCCCTGCCGACAGGAGTTCCCCGAGTTGGTGGCCTTACATCGCAAGTATGCCGATAAGGGCGTGGTCGTGATGTCGGTCACCATTGACGAGCCCAAAGACGCCAACAAAGCTCTGGAATTTCTCCGCCAGCAACGAGCCGACTTCCCGAATTTCCTGATCGACTACGACGATTGGACCAATCACTGGAATATCAAGGGCATTCCCTGCGTGTTAGTCCTGGATCGCGAAGGAAAACTCTTGCGCCGTTTTGACCGCGACGATCCCGACCGGCAGTTCAAATACTCCGATGTCGATCGTTTCCTGGCGGAGTTAGTATCTAAGTAATGCGGTCTGGCAACCATCGTGTCGGGGACTAATCATCAATCGCCTGGCAACCAGTATAGTTCCCAGGCAGTGCTTTCCGGGTTTGGAATCAGTTGCCAGGTTCCCTGCATTTGCTGGCCGTGCACGATGATACGAATCGGCTTATCACCGATGTTTAGATCGCCCTCGTAGAGACCACTGTCCACGCGCTTCACTTCGCCACGACCACCGGAGACGGAGCCCTCGTAGTCTAAATAAGCCAGACGATGATCTCCGATAGCCTCTATATTCAGGCGAACACCAGGCCGAGGGAGTTCCGGCAGCCGCCAGGTTTTCAAGGCTCCCTGCCATTCTAACATCAGATCATAATGCGGTTTCGGCCAGGTATGATAGAGCACTACAAAACGCCGTCCTGAATCCGGGGTTGCTCTGGATTTGTCTGCGGGATTCATGGATAACCGGCCTAGTTTTCTAAGCTATGGGCAATGCAGGATCCCGGGTTAGCGGCTCTGCTGCATTTAAGTAAATAAGCTGCCTTCCGAGCTGCCGGGCGGCGGGATGAGTGTGAAATCTTGTGGGAAATTGCGAAGGAGTTGCTGCATGCGCTCGGCGTTGATGGCGGCCTGACCGCGCTGGCAGTTGTTGAACAGGACCCAGGCCCGCCGTGGCCGCGCCTGCCGCATGGCCTCTACCCATTCCAGCAATTCCTCGTCTTTATAAAGGTAGTCATAGCGAGCCTTGTCGTCCGCATACCAGGTTTCAGCCCGTCGGGAATGCAGTCGCAGATATAGGATGGAGTCGGTGAGGATCAATTTGCTGGGAAATATAGTGGGTAAAGGTGGCACATCTACAGAGACCTGCACGATGTTCCGATCGCGAAGCCAGCGGCGCACGGAGTCCCGATCCCAGGAGAAATGGCGAAATTCCACCGCCAGCGTGTGATCGGGAAACCCCGACCGCAAAGTTTCCACCCAGGCGCGGTTAGCTTTGGTATTATGAAATCGCTCCGGAAATTGCGCTAATAATCCGAGCGATGCTCCGGTTTGCGCCATCGCATCTACAGCTTCGCGGAAGGGCGCAAGATCATTGCCGCTTAATTCATGGGTAAGTGATTGATAGAGCTTGACCAGATAGCGAAATCCGCGCGGGGCTTTCTCAGCTAAACGCACTAACTCGTGAGGCGTAGGAACACGGTAAAAGGTATAGTTAAGTTCGGTCAGCGGAAAGTGTTGTGCATAATAACGAAGCATGCGTCCCGGTGGAGTACCGGGCGGATAGAAGGGCCCGACCCAATCCTGATACGAATAGCCAGATGTGCCGACCCAGGTTTCAATCATGCTAGCCAGAAGGATGGCAGTGATATAGTGTACTTAACATCACTATAGCTGTGAGCGTTGTCGGAGGCGTTCGCGGAGCTGTCGCAGTCGCTCCTCGGACGGTGCTGGCGGCGGAACCGACGCTGATGCCGCTGTGCTGCCCTCTGCAGACAGTGTAGGAGCTGGGGGCGAGCTTTCCACTGCTGGGGAGTTGTCGTGGCGTGAATCGGCCTGCGGGTCAGGCGAAGACAGCCCCAATTGTTTTTGCAAACTGGCCGGCAGGGAACGCGTGAACACACAGCAGACGATTTGCTCCCAGGGAATCAGGAAGGTCCAGCCGGTCTCGCACGAGCCCGCCCAGCGGCCCCGGACGACGACTGCCTGGGCGGTGGCATGGAGGATTTGCTGCACAGCAATTTCGTTGCCATTATCGAGGCTAAGCGTCATGCCCGTGGTATCCTCGCCAATGAGCGGTGTTAGCAGAGCTGGCCACATCGCTTGCTCCTGTGTTGCCGGAGAATGCCTTCGCCGAAGAAAGTTTAACACGCTGGCCCGGCGTGTGCTGCACAAGTTGGCCGGGTAGCACGACGCACACAGCGGGCTTGCTGAAACGGATTTGTCCAGGGCTGTTAGGAGACTGCGGAAGCGGCGGGGGAGACCGTGGAACCGAGACTGGTGAGAATGCGGTCGCGCAACTCGCCAGCAAGGAAGACCGAGCCGGTAATGCAAATGAGATCGTCCGGCTGTGCGGCCTCAAGAGCAGCGCACCAGGCCGATTCTGCTTTGGTATGAACGTGAGCCGGACCCGGGCCAAGCCACAAGTCGCGAAGCTCTTCTGGATCGGCGGCGCGCGGGCTAGTGCTGTAGCGCGTCAGGTAGATGGCATCCGTCACGGGGGCGAGTTCGGCCAGCATACCAGCGATGTCTTTGTCGCGAGAACAACCGAGCACGACAATCAAGCGACGCCAGGAGAAGCTTTCTCGGAGGGTGTGCACAAGAGCGGCCACAGAAGCACGATTGTGAGCGCAATCCAGCACCACCGTCGGGTGGGCGTGCAATACTTCGACTCGGGCAGGCCAGTGGACCTGAGCGAGTCCGCGGGAGATGGCCTCGTCGGGTAAAGGTAAGCCGAGTTCGCGGAGACGTTCTACCACGGCCAGGGCGACGGCGGCATTGGCGGCCTGATGTCGGCCCCACAAGGAAAGGGTGAATTCGCCAGCTTGGCTAGCATCCCCAGCGGATGGCGTAAATCCTCCGTGAGGTCCCCGGTACGAGTTGCGCGTCACCGTCGCTTCTACTGTGGCGACCGGCGAATGGCCAATAGTGTACCCAGCCGCGAATGGCGAATAGCGAATCGCCAATGGGGAAGCAGGCGAGTGGGTCAGCGAACGATAGCGCAAGCTCGGCCAGCGGAGTAAACGGGGTGTGAACTGGCCGGGTTGATACTCAAACTCAAAATGCACGCCGAGTTCGTAAAGAGGTGCTTGCTGCTGACGGGCCACCGCGCGAATGACGCCGGCCGGTTCCACTTCGGTTACACCGCTTACAACTGGCACGCCCGGCTTGATAATTCCGGCTTTTTCACGGGCGATGTGTGCGAGAGTCGGGCCAAGTTGCTGCACATGGTCAAGGCTGATGCTGGTGATGACGGCGACGTGCGGTCGGCAGACGTTGGTCGAATCGAATCGGCCGCCCAGCCCGACTTCGACCACGGCCCAGTCCACGCGACGGCGAGCAAAATGGAGCCAGCCCAGCGCTGTGATAATTTCGAAAAATGTCAGCGGAGTGTGCCCGGCTGCCTCCACTTCTTTGCAGGCGGATTCAATCTCCTGCATCAACGTAGTCAACTCCGGTGGCGAGATACACTGGCCGTTGACCTGTACGCGCTCCTCAACGCGACACAGATGCGGCGAAGTGAATAAGCCGGTGCGATACCCGGCTGCTTGCAAAATTGCCGCCAGCATCGCCGCCGTCGAACCCTTTCCTTTGCTGCCGGCAATATGGATGATCCGCAGGCGTTCCTGTGGCCGACCCAGTCGGTCCAGCAAGGCCTGCATCCGTTCCAGTTTCAAGGCCCGCAAGTCGGGCGGCATCCCGGTTTGCTCGTAGTTGATCCGGCCAAACCAGAAGGCCAAGGCTTCTTCGTAACTGCGAATGGGCATGTCTGTACTCACTGGATGGCGAGTAGCGAGTACCGAGTGGTGAAGTTTCCGCAGCCACACGACGCTTCCAGGTGGCGGTAGATGCAGCCGTACGAACTGTGATGCGCAGCGGCGCTACACTCTTACGTCGCCCCTGGTCGTGTATTGATTGCCACGAAGCAAAAGCATGATGCGATCGCCACTATTTTCGGCTCACGGAAAGGATCGCCGCAGCGGCATGGATAGGCTGCCGGTTCGCCACTGGCCAATCGGGGTTCCGAAGCGGGACATTCCACGTCGTGCCAATTCTGTGACCTGCAAGCGGTTTATGAGACGAACAGGGCACTGTCCAGGACGGCACATTTCTGCATCATGGCAACGGTGGCGACGAGGTTTCCAACAGTGCCAGCAGCGGTTCCAGGTTGGTTATTTGTATGGGTCGAACATCCTGAGTGTTCCGCATGGAAACAGGGCACGATCGGGGGCCGGTTACGCTTTCGGCAGGCGGTTCCGGCAGATTCGACGGCGGGAACGCCCCGTGGGCCAACGGCGTCGCTGCGTCGTTGGGCAGTTCGTGGTTCGGCGAGTTTGCTGCCAGCTCGCGATTCAGCCAGACGGCTTGGAATCCGGCCTCCAGAGCCGACAGGCAATCCGTCTCGTAATCATCGCCGACATAAAGAATTTCCTGACTCGGCAAACGCACCGTTCGGGCCACCGTCTCAAAGAATTGCCGGGCTGGTTTCAGCCAGCCGATCTCGCTGCTGATCAGTAGGCACGAACAACGGTGCAGGCATGGCAGGCCCGCATAAATCCGGCGAAGCCGCTCATCGAAATTGGAAGCCAGACCGAGAAGGTAGCCACGAGCCGCCAGGCGCTCAAGGACATCAGCTACTTCCGGATAACAGGCCCAGGAATCGGCACGGGCGAAATGCTGCCAGAGCTCACGGAAAATTGCTTCGGTGTCGGACAGTTCCGGAAAAACTCCCTGGACAATGCATCGCCAGCGCCGGAGTTCTCGCTGCTCACTGGTTCGCCAGTGCTGTCGTCGATCCAGTTCCCGCTGCCGGGAAAAAGCCGATTGAAAACGTTGGCGCAACTCTTCGGGAGTTAGCTGGAGCCCATATCGGAGGGCAAAGCGTGCATAAACCTCAGCGACCGGCGGCTCAGGACGGATAGTAGTGCCTACCGCATCGAAGAAGATGGCGCGTAGCATCGCCAGCTTTCCTGCTATGGCTCGTGGCAACGCGGCAGGAGTCGCGGACGTAAGTTCGGCCGGGGCGATAGTAGCGGCGGGCGCAAGCCCACCGGGGATCGTCGGTGCTTTTGTGTCTCAGTGCCTTGGAGGTGAGCCAGGCTCCCAAATCCGCTCATTCGTAGCGCAAGGCTTCAATGGGATCGAGGCGAGAGGCCTTGGCGGCTGGATAATAACCGAAGAAGATGCCGACAACCGCTGCCACGCCGAATGCCAACGCCACGTAGAAGGGGGAAACGTACACCGGCCAGTTCAGCAGCAAGCCTAGGAGCAGCGCCAGGCCAATTCCGACCAACACGCCTACCAGCCCGCCCATCAGCGCCAGCACGACAGCTTCGATGAGGAACTGGTTGCGGATGTCTTTCGGGCGAGCCCCTACCGCCATGCGAATGCCAATCTCCCGGGTACGCTCGGTGACCGAGACGAGCATGATATTCATAATGCCGATGCCCCCGACGATCAGCGAGATGGAAGCGATGACCACAATGAGGATATTGAGCGTGGCGGTGAGGAATACGGCCAGCTGCGCCATCTCCTGCACGCTGGTGACCTCGAAGTTGTCCTCCATGCCGGGACGAATGTGCCGCGTCTGTCGCAGGATTTCGCGGATGCGTTGCTCGGCCAGTTCGAGATAGACGGGATCGCGAGCCGCGGTAACGATCACCGAGACATTCCGGTTGTGGGCGATTTTTTCCTGCAAGGTGGTGATAGGGACGAAAATCTGGTCGTCCTGGTCAGCACCAGTAGGCGCGCGGCCTTTGGGAGCCATGACGCCAATGACCTGCAGGCTAGTCCCCTGGACACGAATGGCCTGGCCGACGGGATTGCTGATTTGCGGGAAGAGTTTTCTGCGAACCGTCTCGCCCAGAACACACACGGTCGCCGCCTTTTTGACATCGGCGTCCGTGTAAAACCGTCCCAGAGCGAGGCGCCAGCCGCGAACCTCCTTGATTTCCGGTGTGCCCCCGGTGGCGGTGGTGTGGCAAACTGCGGTGGCCGTGGAGGCCGTGACCAGTTCAAACTGGGATTCGGATAGCCCGATCAGCCACTGCCGCAGTTTCGCGTCCTCTCTTAGCGCTTGGACATCCCTGGGCGAAAACGGTTGGGCCAACGTCATCAGTCCGACGGAACTGCGAGTGGTAGCGCGGATCAGGATCAGGGTTTTGCCGACGCTGCTCAGGCGTTCGTCAAGTTTTTCACGCGCACCCGTGCCGGCAGCCACCATGGCAATGACGGCGGCAATGCCGATGACTATACCCAGGCTGGTCAACAGCGATCGCCCTTTATTGACCAGCAGAGCATCAATAGCAATGCGGATAGCACTAGCCAGGCTCATTGGTTGGTTTCCCCTGCACCAGCCAGAAGCGCCAGCTCCTGGAATAGCGAATGGCGAATGCCGCGTCAGGTCAGCCAGCAAGACAAGTCAAGCCAGCTGGCCAAACGCCACCACCGCGGGTCGGCTACGACGATTGCGGTTCCTCGCCACAGCCGCTGGGGATTTCGATTGGCAGGGTGGATGCCTCATGCAGGACGTCGGCCTGCTGGGCTGCGCGTGCCTGGCGTGGACGGGGATTGATTTTGTCGTTGGCGATGCGACCGTCTCGCATGAGAATGATGCGGCTGGCATGTGCTGCGATGTCGGCTTCGTGCGTCACCATGACAATTGTCTGGTGGAATTCCTGATTGAGCCGCTGAAACTCGGCCATGATGTCTTCACTGGTGCGGCTGTCGAGATTACCGGTGGGCTCGTCGGCGAGGATGACCTGGGGATGATTTATCAAGGCGCGGGCGATGGCCACCCGTTGCTGCTGCCCGCCGGATAGCTGGTTCGGCAGGTGATGCGCGCGGTCTTCCAGGCCAACCAGACGCAACATCTCCAGAGCCCGCCGCCGGCGTTCCCGTGCCGGCACTCCGGCATAAATCAGTGGTAATTCCACGTTTTCCAGGGCCGTTTGCCGTTTCAGCAAATTAAAACCTTGGAAGACGAAACCGATTTTGCGATTGCGCAAGAAAGCGAGGCGATTGCGGTCGAGCCGACTCACATCCTCGCCGTCAAACCGGTAGATTCCCTGGGTAGGCCGGTCGAGGCAGCCCATGATGTTCATGAGCGTGGATTTGCCGGAACCGCTGGCGCCCATGATGGCAACAAATTCGCCGGGATAAATCTCCAAATTGACGCCGCGCAAAGCCTGCACCTGCACCGCCCCGGTGTCGTACACCTTATGCACGTCTTCCAGGACCATCAGGGGCTGGCAGTCGTGTTCTTCATTCATCATCGCCTCACCTGCCGAGCGGCGAATTGCGAAGGGCGAATAGCTGCAGGTCGGCCACGGTGGGCTTACGCCCACCGGTCCCGGTCTCCAATTTCCTGCCGATCGCTCTCACTAATTGGGACCAATTCGTACGGGCGTTTCAAAAATTCCAGTTCTGGGCGGCGGTGGCGGAATATCGACGACCACCAGGGTTCCCTCCTGCAAAGCGTCGGCATCCTCCAGTTGGGTGTACTTCCCGTCGGTCACTTCGGGGCGGATGGTAACCCAGCGCATCTCCATGCGACCACCGCGTCCATTGGCAATCCAAACCCAGACAGGTTTGCGGCTGGGAGTCTCCTGCGTGCGGATTTGCTCAAGTAGTTCCGGTTTGAGATCGGGCGGGCGAAAGCTCAAGGCTTCGTTCGGGATACGCAATACCGGCTCGCTAACCAGTCGGCGAAGGAAATCCACGTTGGCACTCATGCCCGGTTTGAATCGCCGAGGCCGGCCCTCTTTTGCCGGTGGCGGCTGAAAATCCCCCAGCGTTACCGTGTAATTGACGGGCCCGGAAGACATGCCACCGAGCAAACTCCAGATATTGCCTCCTTCCACCGGGCCGACAGGCAAGCGCAATCCGGACAATGTTGGCGAGGTCGGCGTCAGGGCAACCCGCGTGACCTTACCGCGAAAGACCAGGTTTTCTCCCGAGAACGCATCCACGGTAAACTCCGCTTCCATGCCCTCTTCGACCTGCGGGATGTCGGTTTCGTTGACCTGCACGGCCAGTTCCAGGTCATCGGCATTCGGAGTCAGGACGAACAAGACGGGCACCGCCTGGGGTGTAATCAGCTGGCCGGGAACAATACGTTTTTCGAGAACGACCCCGCCTTCCGGAGCCTTAATAGTGCACATGTCGAGCTGCTTCTGGGCAGCGGCCACGCCGACGCGATAGGCTTCCACCTTTTTCTCGGCGGCGAGAACAGCTGCCTCGGCGGCTTTCAAACCGAGTTCGGCTGCTTTTTGCTGCTCGCGAGCCAATTCCAGTTGTGCTCGGGCTTTGGTTTCCAGGTCCGGGTTGGACCCCTGGATGGTTTGCAGGTATTTTTCAGCGTACCGGACAGCGGAATCGGCCTGATTCTTTTTGGTTTCGATTTCCTGCAAACGCAGTCGGGCCTGCTCCAAATCCCATTGAGCCGACGCCAGTTCCGCTTCGGTGCGTTTGAGTGTCAGTTCGGCCTGGGTCGTGTCAAGACGTGCCAACCATTCCCCGGCCTGTACAAACTGGCCCGGTTCGGCTCGAGGATTGATCGCGACGATTTTCCCAGCCGCCACTTCGGTAACCACGGGAACGACCCGCGTCGGTACGAAACGTCCCTGACCGCTGGCCAGGCGGCGAATAATCGGTCCGCGGGTAACCGGCTCGGTGCGAGGGAGGGGCTGCGCCGCTGGTCGGGTCTGACCCCACCAATAGGCGACGGCTGTCAAGCCGGCAGCTACTAGGAGCAATAAAGCGAGCAGTTTCTTCACGAAGCATTTCCCTCCGCGGCGAGAATGGGACTTCAATGCAGGTGGCACAGGCTGAGCACGAAGGCTCTGCCCCCTGTTGCTGGTTCCCCGGCGGGGTTACGTCCGCGGCTGACCCATACACCTGCCGCTGCGAGCCCAGCTTGTTGTTTTTCGGTCAGGACCCACCTGGGGTCATCAGAAAAACGCCACCAATTGGCTGTTAAGCCGACCAGGCGGGTCGCGGTCGGTTGTTGGTTGGCCTCAGCTTCGCTAGATTCCGAAAGAAGGTTGCGAATTTCGCCCATTCCCTGATTCTATCCAAAATGGGGTGTTCGGGTGCGGCGGCTATCCGCCGCGGGTGAATGCTGGTTCCGAAATCCACCGATGCTCGGCACGTTTACGCCCGATGTTGCTGTAGTCCACGGCGGACTTACGCCCGCCGCTCCTGGTTTGGAACGCGGAATTGAGGTATCATGATAAACAATTGGACTGTCTTCTGGCAAGCAAAAATGTTTGGCCGCATTCTGTCCACGGCGGGCCTACGCTCGCGGCTTCTGCAATCCACAGCGAGCTACCTCACCGATCCTGCCTGTGAACCACGCGACTCGAACCCCGACGGCTTACGCCAGCCGCTCCGAGTAGGATACAACGCGGCGAATGGTGAATAGCGAATAACGAATGGCGAAGTTTGCTGACAAGGTTCGGTGTGGCGACGCGAGGGTCGAAGCACGGCAAGCGTTGCCCCTACGGATCGGGCGAGGTAGCGGCGTGTGCAGAACGCAATTGCCAGGCGAGTTGCTGCCATTGCTCCGGCGTTAGATAGCGAACCGTTCCGGAATCCAGGTGTTGACCGGTGTGCAATTGCACCTGGGCCAGCAGCGTGTTGACATCACCCTGAGCCGGTGTCGGGAAGCTGCGGCAGATGACCTTGCCGTCGGCACAAACGGCAACGATTTCGTGATCGTTCGGCCAGACCAACGCTACCGGCCGGGATGGAAGCGGCCAGGTCGGCAGCAAACGGTAGCCGGTTTGCGTATCCCAGATTTCCAGGCTTCGGTCGGCGTAAGCAACGGCCAGACATGTCGCTTGCGGCGAAAACGAAGCAAGGACAGCTTCGTACTGTGGCGATTCGTGCAAGAACCGGTATTGGGCAATCGGCATGGTTGCTGGTACCTGGCTGGCGGTTGCTTGCAGCCAAACCAAGGCGTTGGCAAAATCCGTCCCGGCTACGAAAACCAGTTGGCCATCCGTAGCCGGACTCAGCCGCGCGACGGATGTCAGATGTAAGTTCGGACTGGCCAAAAGTTTGCGTCGTGCAGTGTCCCACAGCAACAGCCTGCCGTCCGCTCCGCCGCTGATCAACACCCGGCCCGGTGAAACGAAGCCCAGCACGGATACCGACCCCTGGTGGGCTGGCCAGAGTTGCGGAGGTTGTAACGGAACGGAGACTCTTCCACAGGCGATGTTCCCGCTTGCCAGACCTACTATCAGTTCCTGGCCATCCGGACTAAAGAGCAGACTCGTCGCTGGCTCGCGTAATTGCCAGCGTGGCCCGAGCAATTGCTGCAAGCGCAGGTCCCAAACAGCTACCTGGAAGTCGCTGCCGACTGTTGCCAGCCAGCGTCCTTCTGGGTCTATGGCGGACTCTAACAGCTGCTTGCCATGATTGACCCGGGAGGTGGCCTGGCCAAAGGAATTGGTCGGCACGAGCATGGCCTGGCCGTCGCGGAAGGCGAGCATGGCCAGTCGGGCGTCCGCAGTGATGGCCAGCCGTTGTACCGGCGAGGCGACTGGCAACTGCCAGCAGGTTTCCCAGCGCTTGCCGTCGCGGCGATAGAGCCGGACGTTTTCTTGCCCTGCGGCCAGCAGCCAGGAACCGTCGTGGGCAAACTCGGCTTGGGTAACCGGTTCGGGCAACACTTGCACGATTTCGCCAGCGGCCTGCTGGCGAACTTCCCAGATGCGTACCAAGCCGGCTTCGCTGAGCACAGCCAACCGTCGGCCATCGGGAGTCAAAGCCACGTCGGCAATCAGGCCATCTCCGGCAAGCGCCTGGCCAAGCTGCCGACGCGTCTCGGTATCCCACAGCTGCACCCAGCCGTTCGCGGTAGCCGTGGCGAGCACGCGTCCGTTGGCACTGACCCGCATGTGGCGGATCGGGGAAGCAGCGTTCACTAACGGCTGCGAACTCCGGCGGACCGACGTCTCACGCACCCGGACAACTCCTTCTTCGCTGCCCAGCAACAGGTGCTGCCCGTTCGCCGGCAAAGCTATAGCGGTTGGGCTCTGGGCCAAGGTGGCGCCACTGGGCGCGCCGGGACTTGCCGTTTCCAAGACCCAGACCCCCTGACGTGTTCGCGCGACCACCCGGCCGGCGTCGTCGCTGCATTGCAGCAATTCGACCGTTTCTGGCAACTGCCATTGCCCGGCCAGGGTCGGCATTTGATTCGGAGCGAGTTTCCACACGTACAGCTGGTTGGTCTGCGTGGCTACTGCCCAGGCATTTCCGCAACAGCTCACTGCCCAGCGGCGAAGTGGCACGGCGCTGGCCCATTCTGCGAGCATCTGTTCGCCGGCAGCGTTCCACAGCTTCCAGCCATGCTCATGCCAGTTCAGCAAAGCCAGACCGGCATCGGCGCACTGCACATCCCGTAACCGATCTGGACATCGGCAAACCGGCTGTGGCTGTTTTTCCGACCTGTAGGCCCAGCGGTATGCCTGGCCGCTCTCGCTGATCCCGAAACATTCGTCTCGGTTTGGATGCAGCGCAATGCTGTGCCAGCGTCCTGGCGGGACAGCACAGAACTGCAAACGGTGCGTCGCCTCGCTCCAACCGGCCAGCATGGTGCGGATGACAGGAGCGGCAGGCATCGGCCCGCCGGGGAGCGTCTGGTGGCGATGTTCCTCGTCATTCGGCACCAGGCTCAAGGCTCGGGTGAGCCAGAGTAAACCTGCCGGAAACTGGCCTCGTTGAAATGCCGCTGCCGCACGACTCAGCGCCAGTTCTGCCGCCTGTTGCTGAGCGTGGCGTTGTTGCTGTTCGGTCTGGCGGAGAATGCTCACAGTGCGCTGTCGCTGCTGTTCTGCTTCGTCCCTGGCAGCAAGGGCTTGCTGATGCAGGAGTTCGAATCGCTGGGCCGCCTGTTTTTCCCGCCAGGCGGTCAACACCGACAGTGTCAGCACCGCGAGCACGGCCGCCGTTCCGCTTACCAGTGCCCCGAGGGCGATGACGGCAGACACGGGATTTCGTCGGCACCAGCGCCAGAGACGTTCCCCCCGACCGATCCGACGCGCCTGAACCGGTTCGCCCGCCAGAAATCGCTCCAGGTCCTGCCCCAATGCTCCCGCCGACACGTATCGCCGTGACGGGTCTTTCTCCAGGCATTTGAGGCAAATCGCTTCTAGGTCGCGGGGTACATCCCGCCACAGCCGCGATGGAGGCGCTACTTCGCTGGAACTGATGCGCTGTAACACTTCGGCGATGTTTTCACCCGGAAAGGGCGGCTGACCGGTCAACAGTTCGTACAGGATCGCTCCCAGGCTGTACACATCGCTGGCGACACTGGCCGGGGCTCGACCGCTGGCCAACTCCGGAGCCATGTACAGCGGGGTGCCAATGAGCAGACCGGCACCATTCGGCTGCGATGGCCGATGCTGTGCGGAGTGTGGACCGTCTCCGGGGCCATTCCCTGTTGGGCATTCATTACTGGCCAGCTGTGGTTGTACTGGCCCGCAAGTCGGCTGCCGTTGGCATAAACCGAAATCCGAGACCACTGGTTGCGCATCGGCGTCCAGGAGAATGTTGGCCGGTTTCAAATCCCGGTGCAACACGCCGTGCCGATGCGCGTAATCGACAGCGTCGGCGACCCGCCACAATAGCCGGGCGATCTCGCGCCAGTTGCCCCGCAGGCGTGGCACTTGTCCCGCCAGGCTTCCCCCTTCCAGGTAACGCATCGAGTAAAAGTGCAACCCCTGGTCGCAGCCGATTTCATAAATGGGCACGATGTGGGGATGGTGCAGTGAGGCGGCAGCTTCCGCTTCTGCATAGAATCGCCGCACTGCTTCCGCGCTGGCCAACCGACCCGCATGGATCACCTTCACCGCCACGATCCGTTCCAGCGAAACCTGTCGCGCCTTGTACACAATCCCCATGCTGCCTCGGGCGATTTCTTCCAGCAACTCATAGTCGCCCAGCAACCGACCGGTCGGACGCACGCGAAGCGTGTCCATGCTCATGTCCAGTTCGCGCAGGGTGTCGGCAACAGGGGCGGTAAGCGGGGGGCGAAGGCCTTCCATGTTCGGCGAGAGGGAACCCAAATCCTCAGCGGTTTCTCCAAACCGAACAAGGCTCGGAGAGTCGGGAAACGCCGGACCGACTTTTGCGGACTCCAGGCCGACCAAGTCCGGAGGTTCGCTGGTCATCACTACGGAATGAGCAGACGGCAAGGTCGCAGCAGGCTCCGCTCCTGCGGGATTGCCCGAATCTACGGGCGGAATCGCCGCCGCCTGCTGGTTGGCGTTGTCCGCCGCGAGAACCGCACGAGGCTCTGTCAGACGCGATTCGACGTTGCTGGAGATGTCCCGGAGCCATACTCCGGACTGGTGGGGTGCTTGCTCTCCTGACACGGCCAGTTCTCCGTTGACCCTGGTACGGTCCGGGCCAATGGTTTGCCTTGCGTCCGATCCGGCCCGGTCGGGGTTACCGTAACAAGCGTAGCATACGATTCTGCCTGGTTTGACGGATTTGCCGATTGCAGCGAGAGGGCTTCCTGGCACGCAGAGGAATTCATCCGCGGCCAAAGCATTCGAGCTGGCGATCCGCATCCGTCCACGAGAAGCCTGAGCGCACAGCCAGCACCGCGGGCAAATTATTACTTGGGGTTGACCGTGTGGGCTTGTATCGCCGCGCTGGGCCAGAGGCGAATTCCAGAAATGTGGCATGCCGGACAACTGGTGGCGAGTCGCTGTCGCTGGTCGAGAATCCCGGCATAAAACCGCTGGACGGAACAAAACCGTACAATATGCTGCCCATGATATGCCCGATCAAGCAATCGCCAGCGAGCTGTGCCAACCAAGCTGTGGCCCGCGGGAACGGGGGCGTCAGCGAATCCCGTGGCCAATCAGTGATCGGTGTCGGTTCGCTGTGTAACATCGAGAAGCCTCATGACCAGTGATTCGCGCACGCTGGCAAGCCCTGTGCCGTTATCCTCCTGGCCAGATGCCCGTGGCCGGTTTGGGCCGTTCGGTGGACGATATGTCCCGGAGACGTTGATGTACGCTTTGGAGCAATTGACACAAGCGTATGAATCCGCCTGCGGCGATCCGCAATTTCAGGAGGAATTCGATTACTATTTGCGTCACTACGTGGGGCGGCCGACGCCGCTTTATTTCGCCGAACGTTTGACCCGTCACGCTGGCGGCGCCCGCATCTATCTGAAGCGCGAAGACCTGAACCACACTGGCGCCCACAAGATCAACAATTGTATCGGCCAGGCTTTGCTGACCCGGCGGATGGGCAAGCAACGGATCATTGCCGAGACCGGTGCGGGGCAACACGGCGTAGCCACCGCCACGGCCGCAGCGCTTCTGGGATTGCCCTGTGTCATTTACATGGGCGAGGAGGATGTTCGCCGTCAGCGCCTCAACGTCTTCAAGATGCGCCTGCTCGGCGCTGAAGTCGTGGCGGTCAATTCGGGAAGTCGCACCTTGCGCGACGCCATCAATGAAGCGCTACGCGACTGGATGGCGAGTGTCGAAACCACTCATTACATTCTCGGCAGTGTCGTGGGGCCGCATCCGTTCCCCCGTATTGTCCGCGATTTCCAATCCGTCATTGGCCGCGAAACTCGCCGACAATGCCTGGAACAATTCGGCAAACTGCCGGAAGTCGTAGTAGCCTGTGTCGGCGGCGGAAGTAATGCCGCGGGAATGTTTTATCCATTTATCGAAGATGCGGAGGTGGAATTGGTAGGCGTGGAAGCGGGCGGTCGTGGTTCGCAGTTAGGTCAACATGCCGCCTCGCTCAATCTCGGGCGACCAGGTGTGCTGCATGGTACTTTCAGCTATGTTTTGCAGGATGAAGAGGGACAGACTGCCGATGTCCATTCCGTGTCTGCTGGGCTCGACTACCCCGGTGTCGGGCCGGAACATAGCCTGTGGAAGGAGACTGGCCGCGTCCGTTACACCACCGCCAGCGATAGCGAAGCCCTGGAAGCTTTCGAACTTTGTTGCCGACTCGAAGGCATCTTGCCGGCGCTGGAAACCGCCCATGCTCTGGTCGAAGCACTCAAAATAGCGGCACAACGTCCCCCGGAACATGTCCTGGTCGTTTGCTTTTCCGGACGCGGCGATAAAGACTGCTTTGAAGTAGCCCGTCTGCGTGGGCTGAATATCTGACATTGCACGACAGCAGCGAACGCAGGACGACAGGAGGTCAGCCTCCCAGGGTTGTACGGACGGCGTAGCGAGTAGCCAATCGCAGAAGCGGTGGTCGTAAGCCCACGCGGGTCAGGGGAAGAAGGGCGAATCGGCTTACAATGGGATGTATGTGCCGAGAACCTGCCGGGGGATCGCGGCCAGTGCTGGGGCAAGGGCTTGCCAGGACCCCAACCGGGGAGGAGGTGCGATGCTCGACAGGCGAATTATTCTGCCGCTGAGGCGTATCAGAAGCGGAGGGGGTGAGCCCACCGTGGGTGCCGCAAGGAGCACCTGGCGGTTGGCTGTTCTGGCTGTGTTTGCCGCTGGCGTGATGGGCGCAGCCTGGTCAGGGAGTTCGGGTATGGCCCAACCTGGTCAAAAACCAGGATCGGCTGGCGTAACCCCACCAGGCATTCGGGGAACTGGCAACAAAGCACGCGTTCCCGCTCCCGAATTGGAAGGCGGAGTGGAATGGCTCAACACCGCCGGGCCGATACGTTTGCGCGATTTGCGGGGCAAGATCGTCCTGCTCGACTTCTGGACCTATTGCTGCATCAACTGCATGCACGTCTTGCCCGACCTAGCCCGGCTGGAGAAAAAGTACGCCAATCAACTCGTGGTCATCGGTGTGCATTCCGCTAAGTTCGACGCCGAGAAAGATTCCAAAAATATCCGCGAGGCCATTCTCCGGTACGGCATCGAGCATCCGGTGGTCAACGATGCCAATCGCCGCATCTGGAACGCCTACCGCGTCATCGCCTGGCCGACTTTCTTTCTGATCGACCCGGAAGGTTACTTGGTCGGCCGGGCTTCGGGCGAAGGACTGGGCGAGGTTCTGGATGCGGCGATTGCTCAGCTCATCGAGGAGCATCGGGCTCGCAAAACCCTCAACGAGCAACCACTCCGTTTCGACCTGGAGAAGTTTCGCCAGCGGGAGAAAACACCGCTGTATTTCCCTGGCAAAGTGCTGGCGGATGCCGCGTCGCGTCGGCTGTTTATTGCCGATAGCTCGCATCACCGGATCGTCATCGCCGACTGGGAAGGCAAAGTGCTGGCCGTTGCGGGCACCGGCGAACCAGGCTGGCAGGACGGCCCGTTTGAAAAGGCACAGTTTAACGACCCGCAAGGTCTGGCTCTGGATGGCACCAAACTCTACGTTGCCGACCGCAAGAATCACCTCATCCGCGTCCTCGACCTGGCGGAAAAGCAAGTGGCTACTCTGGCCGGAACCGGTTCCCAGAGCCACGACCGTCGCGCTGCCGGCAAACCGCGCGAAGTGGGGCTGAACAGTCCCTGGGACCTGCTGCTCCTAGGCCGCACACTTTTCATCGCCATGGCCGGCCATCATCAAATCTGGAAACTCGACCTGCAACAGGATCATCTCGCCGCTTACGCCGGCAGCGGCATGGAAGAGATCATAGACGGTACGCTCAGCACCAGCGCTTTTGCCCAACCGAGCGGTCTAGCGAGCGACGGCGTGTGGCTCTACGTCGCCGACAGTGAAACCTCCAGCATCCGCGCGGTTTCGCTCGATGCCAGTCGCGGGCTGGTACGAACCGTGGTGGGGATGGGCTTGTTCGAGTTCGGCGACCGGGATGGCCAGGGCAAAGCGGTACGCTTGCAGCATCCGCTCGGTGTCGCCTACCACAACGGGCTACTTTACATCGCCGACACCTATAACAACAAAATCAAAATCCTCGATCCGGTCAAACGCACTTGCCGTACATTCCTCGGCGACCGCAAGCCTGGCAACAGCGATGACCCACCGCGTTTCGACGAACCAGGAGGCATTTCTATTGCTGGCGATTTCCTCTTCGTAGCCGATACGAACAATCACGCCATCCGCGCCGTACATTTGAAGACTAAACAGGTGCGGACGCTGGCACTGCAAGGTCTGGAGCCACCACCACGACCAGCGCCACCGAAACGGCCAACCTTCCCCGACCCGATCGTGGTACGCCAACCGCCCCGTGACCTGACGGCGACGGGGCAAATTACTGTGCAGGGCCAGTTGCAGATACCCATGGGCCAGAAGATCAGCCCCCAATCGCCCATGCCCTGTCTGGTCGAAGCCTTGCGCCATAACCAGGTGGTCTGGGAAGATCAGCCGACATTGCAACCCGACCTGGATCAAGGACGGTTCACGCTGACGCTGAGCGCCGAAAAAATCGCCCAGGCCGACACCTTGCGGATCACTGTCGGCTACTTCAGCTGTCCGGAGAAAAGCACGGGCGTATGTATGATGCATGCCATCCGCTGGGAAATTCCCGTGCAGATCAAACGCGACTTCCAGCAGCGCAGCTTGCCGCTCGACCCGCCTGCATCCACCGAGAAAAAGTCCCCGTAGTCCCGACTCAGCGATAACCATGCCCCGGTCACAGCCTTTTTGTAAGCCGCTTTCCCTTGCTCTGCCCCACGTACGCGGGAGAGGTGTAGCGCATGGCGGCGGGCAAACAATGAGCCCCTGGCGAGCTGTTGCAACGGTGTGGCTGGCCGTGTTGCTGTGCCTGGGATTGCCCAGCGTGCGGGCCGCCAACTCCGAAGAGCCGATTGATGAGATAGCCGAATTCTTCCGCGAACCGCAAGCCGCTACCGCCGCTGCGCCACTCAAAGGAGCGTTCGCCCAGGCCGTCGAGGAGTTGCGCTTTACCATCTTCCCTGGTCACCCATGGCGTGGGGAGGTGGTACGTCTGGAGATCAGCTTGCGACTGCGACAGGGTTGGATGACCTATCCGTTGCGTCAGGAAGATGCGGAGTTGGCCAACGTCATCAACCAGTTCGAGTTGCCCGAGAACACGGTGCTGGTACCCGTCGAGGACTGGCAGACACCTCCGCCGCTCACCGTTCAGGAAGGGCCATATCGCAAACATTACTACACCGGCACGGTAACGTTTACGCGGCGGCTGGTGGTGCGCCCGGAGGCCCAGCCTGGTCCATACGCTTTGCCAGTGCGGGGGCGTGTTCTTGTTTGTGTCAAGCAGGGCAATCAGGAACGCTGCCTGCCGCCGGAAACGTTTGCCATGCAAGTGCCGTTGGTGATTCTGCCGACGACCGTGCCTGTCCCGCCGCAGTTCCGCGCTACACTGGAAAAAGCCACCGGAACGCCCCCGGGTAGCTTTGCCACCGACGACGGCAGACAGGTAACGGCAACGACCGGCCCAGCATCCGCCGCCCGAGTATCGGCTAAAGACAGCGTGCTGCAACGTGGGCTACTCGCTTTTATTCTTAGCGGCATGCTCTGGGGACTGATCTCGCTGGCGACCCCGTGCGTTTTCCCGATGATCCCTATCACCGTCAGCTTTTTCCTCAAACAGGCCGAGAAGGAACATCACCGCCCCGTTTTTTTCGCACTTGTGTATAGCGGAACGATTGTGCTCGTGCTGACGTTGGGGGCGTTGTTGCTGCTGGGCTTTTTCCAGGCGGCGATTCAGCACTGGCTGACGAACCTTCTTATCGGCGGGCTGTTTGTCTATTTCGCGTTGAGTCTGTTTGGCTGGTACGAAATTCAGTTGCCTTCGGGACTGGCACGGTTCACGTCAGCGCGGGAGGCAAAAGGAGGCGTGGTTGGTGTGGTGTTTATGGCCCTGACGTTTACCATAATCAGCTTCGCGTGCGTGGCGCCTTTCCTGGGCGGATTTGCCGGTCTGGCACCGAGTGTCGGCAACATCAGCGCCATGATCCGCCAGGGGCAGGTCGGACAGTTGTTGTGGGTGCTGGTGATCCTGCTGGCCGGCGGACTCGCTTTTTCCATCACCTTCGCCGCTCCGTTTTTCTTGCTGGCACTGTTCCCTACCTGGCTGAAGGCCCTGCCCAAGAGCGGCAATTGGATGAACACGGTCAAAGTGGTGATGGGCTTTCTAGAACTGGCCGCTGCCCTGAAGTTCCTGCGTGCTGCGGAAAAGCTGTTGCTCGGCGATGCGGTGTTGCTCACATTCGACTTCGTGCTGGGCAGCTACGTGGCCATCGCCACCGCCTGCGGATTGTACTTGCTCGGCTTGTTCCGCCTGCCTCATGACGATCCGGAAACTGCGCCGATCGGCGTGCCACGCTTGCTGTTCGGTCTAGCTTTTCTGACGCTGGCGGCCTATTTGCTGCCAGGCCTTTACCAGACGCCGGTCGCCAACAGTGAACAAAACACATCGCACCGGGTTCGCCCCAAGGGAGCCATTTATGCCTGGCTCGAATCCTTCCTGTTACCGGATGCCACGCCGGAACACGGCCTAGGCAGCATTCATCGCGGCCTGGAATTGGCCCTGAAACGCAAGCAACGGATTTTCCTCAATTTCACCGGCGACACCTGAACCAACTGCAAAATTAACGAGAACAGTGTGTTCTCGCTGCCCGAAGTCCGACAGCTGCTGAACCAGTACGTGCAGGTGGCCCTGTACACGGACGTGGTGCCGCCTGCTTTTCAGCCCTCGACTCCGCCAGAATGGAACCGCGATTTCCAATGGCAGACCTTCGGCGACGCTCAGCTGCCGCTATACGTGATTCTGGAGCCGGTCAGCGAACAGCAGGCGAAAATCGTCGCCATTTACAGCGAAGGCAAGATCAACGACGTAGCGGGTTTCGTGCGTTTTCTGCAAACTGGCCTGCAATCCCCCGCCCACCGCCTCATCACCATCCCCCCACCACCGTAAGCCGCCTGAGCGAGAAGGGAAGCGGAAGAGCCCTTGCAACGGCCAACGTGCGCCCGTTTGAGGATAGCTACTGCATATACGCAGTAGCGGCGTACGTCGGCTTGCCGTGGACCGGCAAACGCGTTGACACGGGAATGCGACCTCTCCTGCCAAACGGGCCACGTCGGGAGCGGCAGGTGTTAGCCTGCTGTGTTTGTGGAAGCGCAACTACAACGGCGTTCGCCGACGAATCGCCGGCAGTCTCCCGCGTAATGCCGGAGCGCTCTTGTAAGTGCGCTCTCCGACCCACGGCGGGCTGACGCCCGCCGTTCTTGACGAACGTGCGTTCGTGCATCGCAAAAGTCGCAATTTGGCCGGCAAACGTTCGTCGTCCACCAGGAGCGGGGGGCGTAAGCCCCCCGTGGTTGCGGCAACGCGATTGCAACGGCGTCCGCCAACACACCGGCGACAGCCTTCCGAAGTGGCGGTAGCGCCTGTGCAAAGGCATCTCTCGAAACCACGGCGCGCTTACACCCGCCGCTCCTGACGCTTACGCTGCAGTGTCCGTGTGCTGCATCGCCCTTTCGTGGGGTTTTACGACAGGCGAAGCATGCCGCCCTTGCTTCTCAAATCGGTACGGTCAGGGCGCGGGGGCCGGTGCGGGCTAAAAGAAGCGCGCCGTGAACAACCACGGTTTCTCCAAGCTCTGCCGGAACCACGTCGCAAACCGCCAGAGGTGCAAAGGCGATACGAGCCAGGGCTCGCCTGAGTGGTGCGAAGAAACGTTCGCCGGCCAGAGAAACGCCGCCGCCAATGACAATCCGTTTCGGCGCCAGCAGGGCGACGACATGGGCTAGAGCCAGCGCCAGGCGATTCAGGGCGTGTTGCCAGAGTTGTGCGACGCGTTGGTCACCCTGTTCAACGAGGCGGAGTGCGTCTTCGACCGAACAGGGTTGGCCCCGCAAGGCGGAGACCGCCCGCCCGATCGCCCAGCCCGATGACCCCGCTTCCAGATCGCGCCAATCAGCCGGGTCGGGTTCGGCGGAACTGAGTTGGTAATCGACCCAGAGATGCCCCAATTCGCCGGCCCCGCGACCGAAGCCGCGATAGACCCGGCCACCGACGACCAGTGCCCCACCAATCCCGGAGCCGACAGTAACGTAAAACATCGGCGAAAATCCGCGTCCGGAACCGAAATGAGCTTCGGCAAGTGCAGCGGTGGCGGCATCGTTGCAGACGTAAACCGGTCGTCCGGTTTGTTCCGTCAACCACTGCTGAATCGGGAAATTGGCCCAGCCGGGCACCTGGAACGAATCCAGCACCAGGCCGTGCTCATCATCCACCGGCCCGCCGAATCCGACTCCAATCGCCGCTATTTCGTGCCACCGGAGGCCGGCTTGCTGCAGCAATTCCCTCAACCCGCGCAGTAACTGCTGCCGCACCGCCTCCGCGTGGCCAACGGGTGGAATTTCGCCCGTGGCAGTGCTGGCAACAATGCGTTCCCGCCAGAGATGAGCGAGATGACCGACACCGTCGCCCAGACCGATTTGCAGTTTCGTGCCGCCCAGTTCGATACCCAGGAAGGTCATGGCCAATCGGCTTGGCAGGAAAAATGCGGATGTGGGTGGCCGCTTGATGCCATTCCCACCGGTGGCGCCCGGACTTTCCGACGGTATTTTCGCACGTCGGAGGATGGGCCTTGCCGATTCGCTAGGGGCTGGGACCTTTGCCGGTTGTTTGCCAGACCAGCGTAGCGGTGGCAATGTCCCAGGCCAGAGCTCGCCAAACGCCGTCCGATTCGCTCAGTAGCAAAATGAGGCGATTGGGGAACCGATCGTCCCAGGCGAAGTCGCGAATGGTGCCCGGGGGAATGGTAAAAGTCTCCTGGCGCAGTTGTTCGCGGTAATCGTCCCAATGCAGGCGGAGCAGAACACCGGGCCCGGCCAGCCACCAGTCGCCGAGCCGTTCGCCGAGGATGACGATGCGGGCTCCAGTGTTGCGAAGGGCAACGGGTATGGCGAGCGACCACTTGCTTTTACCGAGAACCTGCGCGGGAACAGGGCTGTCGCGGACGGTCTGCGCCAGCACCAGGTCATAACGGTCGGAAACCAGCACGGCCAGTTCGCCGGTGGAGACGGCATCGAGAAGACGCCGACCGGGCCATTGCAATAAGACCGTAGCCTGTGTCAGCTCGCCCGCTGCGGTAGTTTGTCCGCTACGGAACCACGGGGGGCTTGCGTGCTCCGCTGCCAGGTTAGCTAAACGCCAGCGCAGCCCCAGCAATTGCAATTGCTCCTTTTGCGTAGCCGGCAAGAGCAACCCGGAGAGCAACGGCAAAGCGGGACCTGCCAGACTACCTTCCTCGTGTTCATCGCGCAGCACAACCGCCCGGTGTTCATGGGCGTCGAGAAGGAACGTGCGTTTCTTGTAAGTGCCAACGCAGGCGATGCCGGTGAGCGGATGGACGCTTACTGTCGGCAAAAGCGGATAGTCGAGCCAGAAAGCACCGAGTACTTGTCCGGTCTTCGTCTCGCCATACCAAACCCATCCGCGGGGGTCTGCCAGCCACCAGTACGGCGGGGCAACCGTCGGCGCAAAAGGAGCATAGCCCGGCACACGGATAGTCCAGAGCACCTGCGGTGCGGTCGGGTCGAGGAGCGACAACAGCCGACGCTCCTCCGCCCAGACGTAAAAGCGTGGCGGTGCCGACTCGCGATAAAGCACGCGCAGCTTTTTTTCGCCCGGCAGACTGGCTGTCCAAGCCACGCGACCCGAGCTAGTTTGCAAGGCCAGGAGGCGGAAACCATCAGCCAGAACCACAGGCCAATCCCCGGAGCGGAGTGCATCCGGAGCAGGGGTCGTCCGCCCACCGTGCGTGTTGCTGCCAGCTGGAGTCGGCACGGTGATATTCCAGACCGCCGGCAGTTCCACGAACAAGCTGTGCACCACCGCCAGGATCGGCCAGCCCGGCATTCCCTCGGCACTCAGCGACCAGTCCAAAGCCGCCTGACACGCTGGCCAGCCGAGATGTCCAAGCCACGCGGATTCCTCGTGAAGCAGGTGGGCGAGTTGTTTAGCGATCTCTGCATCGGAGCCAAGTTCAGCAAACTCGCGGCGGAGTTGGTCAAAGAGCCGCTGGGCCTGCTCGACCAGAGTCGGTCGCCGTAACTCCATCGCCGCCTGGATGGCCAGTTGCAGGCGGTTGCGTGCTTCGGCCAGGCGAATGGCGTAGTCGGCCTGCTGGATAGCCTGGCTCAATTCGTTGCTGCGAACGCTCATTTCGCCCAGGCCGAAGCCGATTTCCTGCAGGGCGGCATAGATTTCCTGCACCTGTTCCAGCAACAGCCGATCGAGATTCCGCCGCGCTTCTTCTCCGGCCCGACGGGCTACCTGATACAGCGCCTCGGCCAGCTCACGACGATACTGGGCGAACTGCGGACTGTGACGGTAGTTGCGAAGGAATTGCGTGGCCAATCCGCTCAGCCGGTGCACGTCCGCACGGGGATTGCTCAATAGCGCCCGCAGCAGGCTCGCCTGTTCGTAGAAACTGTACTCGGCCCGGCGGACGCTGCCGGGAAATTGCCGTTGCAGATCACGATACTTGTTCAGCGCTTGCGAATAATTTCCCTCGCGGAAGAGTTTTTCGGCCTCGGCAGCCAGATGCGGCTCCCGCGAACGTTCCGCGCGAAAAACCATCCAGCCGACCAAGCCCGTGACCCCGAGCAGTGCCAGAAAAAACAGGGCCGTCCACCAGCCCGCTGTCGAACGGACTCGCAACTGTTCCGGCTTCAGCCCCAGCGCCGCCAGGTCGTCCAGAGAAACTTCCGCGTCTGCGGCTGGCACGAGAGCGAAGTCGGGTTCCTGCGCTGCCGGCACCGTCGCCTGGATTCGCCTTCCCGGAGGCGACGTTCGCCAATCCCGATAGACGATTTGCTCGGTGATCACTGCCGACGGCCTTGGAGGTTCCGCTTCCGGAACGCAAACGCCGTCCTCCTGCCAGCGGAATAACTTGCGGCAGTCAGGAAATGGGCAGCGTAGTCGTAAGCCACGCTGCTGATTCTCCACTTCCAGTTGACGTCGACAGTGCGGACAGATGATGAGTGCGACCGGCATAGTGGTCGGAAAAGCCCCGCCCAGGTTGGTGCGCTGGTTCCACGCTGGCGGTCGGCCAGACACGGCGGATGCCGTTGGCTGAACCCAGCTTCATTGTAGCAGCGCCGCTATTTCCGACAAATTTTGCAAAAGTTCCCCAGGCCGTAAATCCGATAAATATTACCAGCCGCGCCTGCCAACGGGCTGATCGGTGTCACCGTGCCTGCTGTCCATGAGCCTGACGGCGAAAACCGATGCTGAAGACAGGTAATTTCCGCGGCCCAGACAGCATTTTCCGCTACACGCAATCCAGATCTAGCGGAGAAATTCCATGCCCATAAGCGGCGTTGGCTGGCGTGAACAGCAACAGGCTGAAGGGACACAGACCGTACCGTATGGGGCCGGACAAAGCGACCTCGCCAAGAGCGCGGGGCATGAGGCAATGGTGTCGGCGATTCAGCATGGCAACGCTCCTGCAGTTTTTTCCTGGCCGATAGTGTCTCGCTCTGCCTGGGGCAGGCATGCCAGACGTTTCCTCTGGCTGGCTCTGATAGGTCTGAGTTTGCCGGTTGCGGTGCGATCTGCCGAACCGCCTAGGGAGCCGACTGTCCGAACCTTGCGGGATGCATTAGTGCAGACACCGGTGCCCATAGTCAAACCGGACAACGCCTCGGCACCAGCGGCTCCGGTAACGCCACCGCCGACTTTGATCGGGCCAAATCCTCCGGCCATTTCTGCCGGCGGGGATGGTCTGACTGCGGGTCAGAGCGAACGACCGCGTCCTGGTGCACCCGGCGAACCGCGGCCACTGAAACCGTTTGGCGAAGGTCAGGTACGGACCCCGCTATTAGGTGTCCGCGGTCCGGTCGGGAGCACGCCACGACCCACTCCCGAACAACTCCGCGAAGCCGCTCAGTACATTGACCCGAACATTGTTGACCCGGCTTTCACCCTGGAGGTGGTTGTTGGCAGACCCCGCTTGCTTATCCTCAAGCAAACACCGACGCGGGTGCAGATCGCCGATGACCGCATCGCCAATTACAACCTCCTCAGCGAACGGGAGCTTTCGTTGCTGGGCTTGCAGGTAGGCACGACCGTGCTCAACATCTGGTTCCCCGACCTCCAGGACAAAACCCGCCAGAAAGTGCTCAGCTATCTGGTGCATGTGTTGCCGGACCCGGAGTTTAAACTGCGTCTGGAGCAAGCGATCCAGGCGTTGCAAGAAGAAATCAATCGCACCTTTCCCGACAGCGTGGTGAGTTTGCGGCTGGTAGGGGATAAGGTGGTGGTGATGGGTCAGGCCAAGGACATTTACGAGGCCCGCATCATCCTCGACCTGGTGCGTTCCAATGTGCCTCGCACTTACCAGACGGTGTTACCGGCCAGCCTGAATATCAACCTCGACCTGACTGCCGTGGGTTTCGACAACCTGCCCCGCAATTATCTCGGACAGTTTCTCACTCCAGGTTATCCGGAGATCGTGGACGCCCTGCGTGTTCCCGGCGAGCAGCAAGTATTGCTGAAAGTGGTGGTGGCGGAAATCAATCGTTCCGCGGCCCGCAGCATTGGCGTCAACTGGCGGGTTACCAATAACAACAATGTCACGCTCTTCTCGCAGACAACCAACGGCCAGAATTTGCTGGCGAACCTGACGGCGGCCTTCGACACCGGCCAGATCACGGCCAGCATCGAGGCGTTGCGTATCCTCAACTATGCCCGCACCCTGGCCGAACCCGTCGCCACGGTGATGAACGGGAACACGGCGATTCTGCTGGTGGGCGGACAGTTTCCCGTGCCGGTGGTGACCGGCCTGGCCGCCCCCGGTTTGCAAGGGGTTTCCTTTGTGCCGCACGGCGTGTTGCTTTTCTTCACGCCATATATCCTCGATCGCGACAAAATCCGGCTGACCGTGTGGGCCGACGTCAGCGAAATCGATCCCGGCCTGGGAGCCACTTTCGCCGGTACCACCCAGGTACCCGGTTTGACCAGCCGGACCATTTCCACCACGGTAGAACTCCGCGAAGGCCAAACGCTGGCCATTGGCGGACTGATTTCCAACAAGCTCAGCGCCAACGGCAACCGCGTTCCTTACTTCGGAGAAGTACCGTTCCTGGGCCGGCTTTTCGCTCACGACCGCATCACCCAGTTCGAGCAGGAACTGGTGATCCTCGTCACGCCGGAGCTGGTACACCCCCTGGAGCCCAACGAAGTACCGGCTCTGCCAGGCTCCGATGTTTTCGAGCCGGGAGATTTCGAATTCTTCATCTATGGCCGGCTCGAAAGCCGACGCAGCTACGACTTCCGCAGCAGTGTCATGACCGACCTGGAACGCATGAAACGCTATCGGGAGTGCTCGCAGATCTTCATCCTGGGGCCGCACGGTCATTCCGACGATCGCCCCTGATTTATGCCGGTGCGATCCGGGACCGGTAGCAGCGAGACCGAAGGTGATGGGCGATCCATGCGCTGTCCCCCGATTCGTAATTGTGGCAGCGGATGACAGATGGTAGGCAAAACCGGTAGCGGCGAGCATCGGTCCGCCCGGTTGAGCATGCTGGCCGGGTAATCCACCCGCGATGAAACCAACTCGGCCAGACCAGGATGGGGCAAACTCGCAGGAGTGCTTTCCATGACCAGGGTGTTCGGCAAGCAGAGAGCAGCTGCGGTGCTGCTGGCGTTGCCGGCAGTGTTTTTTGCCGGTTGTTACACCTGTGGGCCGTGTGGGCCATGCGGTTCTTATCCTGGGGACTACGCGGGGCTCGCGCCCCTGGTTCCCTTCCCAGCCGGCGTGGACAATTGCGCCACCATTCCGCCAGGAGCGATTCCTGCCCCGGTGGGCACCTACCTGCATAAATTCATTGACCTGCAGGCGGCCAAAGCGGAAGCGGATGATTTCGTCATTTACAACTACGAATGGTATCTCGGTGGCCGCGATCTCGGCCCCTTCGGTCGCTATCACCTGAACGAAATTGCCCGGCGTCTAGCCAGCGTGCCATTCCCGGTGGTGGTGGAACCGTCGCTGGATTTGGAATTGAACGAGGCACGTCGGCAGGTGATCGTGGATTACCTGGCGCAGTACGGCGTGCCGAACCCACAGGATCGCGTCATCCTCGCTTTCCCGCAAGCGGGTGGGCTATACGGCGAGGAAGCGGTCATCATGAGCTACCGCTTCTATTTCAGTGCTTATGGTTACGGCGGATACGGATTGTTTGGCGGACTGGGCTTTGGCGGATTCGGGCGTTTCGGACTGCTTGGTGGTGCTCTGGGGACGCGGGGCCGATTCTTTGGTGGCGTTCTCGGTGGGCTGCCACCTTTCTGATCAGCCGCGGAGGCACACGCATCAGAGGCGGCCGAGGTTAGCCTGCCGTGGGTCGCCAACTGGGCTTTTCACGGATGAGTTAGGCTGGCATATCTTCCCCGACGCGATCCACTGGGGGTCTCAGGAGTGGCGGGCGTTAGTCTGCCGTGAAGCTGCACTTGCAAACCACTGGAGAACCAGGCGTGCCTTGCCCTAACTTTGCCGCAGGAGCGGCGGGCATCAGCCCGCTGTGGCTCGCCAACCGCAGCTGGATACGCGGAGGAGTCTTGCTGGCGGCAATAGTGCTGAGCAGTTGCGCTCGGTGGCCGACTCAGTTGCGGCAATCGGTACCGCTGATTCGCGGCGAAGCCCCGCGAATGGAGGAAGAGCAGAACGCTGCCCAGCCACTCCCCGCAGAGGAAACGGTGCGATTGCTCGTGGTGCACGGAGATAAACTTGTCGAAAACGGCCGGGAGGCTCTCGCCGTCGCTCAATACGAGAAAGCTCGCTCTCTGCAACCGGACTATCCAGGCTTAGCCCACAAGCTCGCCGTCCTTTACGATCACCTCGCTCAGGATCACAAAGCCGCTCTCGAATACCGCCGCGCACTCGAACAACAGCCCAACGATCCGCGGCTGCTGAACGATTTCGGCTACTTCCATTATCAGCGTGGCCGATACGCCGAGGCGGAAAAATACTTTCGTCAGGCGTTGGCGGTTTGCGAAACGGGGGACAGCCACTGGTCACGCCCCTGGAAATCCACGGCTCCGACCTCCCCCAAGCAGGAAAGCATCCGTGACCGCGTCTGTGTGAATCTCGGTCTGACTCTGGCCCAGCTAGGACGATACCAGGAAGCCTTCGCCTTCTTTACCAAAGTGCTGACACCGGCGCAGGCGCATTACAATCTGGCGGTGGTGATGCTGCAAAAGGCGGGAGCGGCAGGTATGACCTCGCCGGGGGTCATGGGGCACTTGCCGCCGCAGCGCCAGGCGGAGTTGACGCAATTGCAGCAGCAGGCGCGTTTTCATCTGCAACAGGCGCTGCAACTGGATGGTTCGCTGCGGCAGGCTCGGGCTGTCCTCAACGCACTGGATAATCCCGAACCGCGGACATCCCCTGAGCCGACCGCCCCGACCCGATCCCGGAGCGACTCGAGGCCAGTAGGTGGCGAGCCCTCGCGATCCGCCACACCAACTGCGGGGTACGCAGCGCGTGCCAACCGCGGCTCTGCTGGAAGCAACCGGACCCCATCTGGGACTGGTGATCGTTCCGCTCCGACCAGCGGCACACCTCCTGCTGGCAACGTGTCCACTTCGCCATCACCAAGCGGTTCTGCGGGTTGGAGCGGGCCCGTCGGACAATCGGCAACGATGGCCACGCCAGATACATCTGATCCCCTGCTTCCTGCAAACGCAACCACAACGGGGAATGCTTTGCCCACCGTGCCAGTCACGCCAAACACTGCCGCATACGATCCGATGCTTATCCCGTCCGGAGAGCTGCCGGCGGTTCGCGTGTCTCCGAGCGATCCGGGCAAACCAACGTCGCAGGCTGGGAATGCCACTTCGACTCCGATATTCCCCGGCACGCCCAGCAGCGAAAACGCATCCGTCCCACACAAATCCGCGTTACCGTCATGGCGCGGGCGACCGCCGCGGCCGATCCTCAGCCGCGACGACGATTGATCGGCTCAGTTCACCAGCACTGCGTCGGCCCCCAGATACGCCGACGGCTGGCTCATGCTCCCATTGATCCTCACCGGGTACCGCGGGCTGAGCACGATGATGGCCAACAACCGCGCGGCAGTAAGGCGGCGTCCGATTCAGAGCGTGGCCAGCAGCGCTTTCCAGCGTTTCCACGCCTCTTCACGGGCTTTGCGATCCGCTTCCGGCCCTTTGGGATCATCGCCCTGCCGCATGAAACCGTGCCCGGCACCGGGATAGATCACCGCCTCGAACTTCTTGCCCAGTTGCTGCATCAGGGCCTTGGTATTGTCAACGGTGGCGTTGATACGAGCGTCGCGTTCGGCGTAGAAGCCGTACACGGGACAGTTGATCTTGCTAAGTTGCTCACGCGTGTGCGGAAAGGCGCCGTAAAAGACAAACGCGGCACTCAAATCGGGGCGTTCGCAGGCGAAACGAAAACACTGGCCACCGCCCCAGCAAAAGCCGCATACGGCCAGCTTACCGTTGCAGGCAGGGAGTTTCTTAGCGTAGTCGGCGACGGCATTCAAGTCGGCCAAGATTTGTGCGGCGTCCAGCTTGTAGAGCGCTTTGGTAGCCTCGTCAGCACTCTGGAAATCGCTGGTCTTTCCGCCGCCAGGGCCGTGACCGGATAGCAGATCCGGCGCAATGCCGATGTAGCCGGCCTCCGCCAGTTCATCGCAAACCAGCCTGACCCAATCGGTCAGCCCGCGATTTTCGTGGATCACCAGAACGGCCAGCGTTTTTTCTTTCTTCTCCGGATAAACGACGAAACAGTGAATGGTTCGGCCATCGCGTTTGACTTCGACCCACTCGTGATGGCGGCGGGACTGTTCTAATCGCTGACGAGCGAATTCCTGCGCTGACAGGGCCGACCCCAGCACCAACGTAAGGCTCACAGCCAGACCGAGCATGCACGACAGGCTTGCGCCCGCCGATCCTGCTTTCCACACGCGATGCAGCATGGCAGCGTCCTCCTGTTTAGATGTGGCGACAGCAGCGATTATAAGCGAGAACACCGCCACTGTCAGCCTACCCGCTCTGGCCAGAAAAGGGCGCAGGCGTTTGTGCTGGCCGCTCCATCCGTGCCGTCATCTGCTGCCATCGTTCGACTTACCTTGAGATGCGCTAACCTTCCATCTCACGCCACGTCCTACCGTCCGGACGTGTCCGTCCGGCTGGCCAAGGAGCCTATACCAACCGCGACCCGCCACTCGGCACTCGGTATTTGTGTTGTCGGCTCTGGTTGACCTTGAACCGAAACCAATGCTGGTGCTAAATACGTTGTGGCAGCGGCCCGGATATGCTGGCTCAGCTGCTGAGGCTGGCCACTCCCGTGGGGAATCATCCGCGCCCACCTACCGGGGATCGGCAACCGCATTCGCCTTGACCAGGAAGAGCTTAGGCCCAGCGGGGTTGAAGCGGAGAGAGCATTTCCGCGAACGACCGCCGACCTGCTTCGCCATCCGACCGAATTGACCACGGTGGGCGTACGCCCATCGCTCACGCCACTGCGCAGGTAAACCATGAAGCTGCGGCATCCCATGCTGATTCGGCTGACAGCGTCGTTAGCCGCACCCCTGTTGCGAACCTGGATGCACACGCTACATTATCGCTTTTCCCCCGAATGTCGCTGGGTGCATCCGGAGAGCGAGCGCGTGCAGCGGCAATTCATCTACGCGGTCTGGCATGAAGCGTTGCTGGTGCCGGCGGGGGTAAGAAGTGCGCGGCCGGTAGTCACACTCATCAGCCGCCATGCGGACGGCGAATTCATTGCCCAGGTGTGTCGCTGGTTCGGAGTGCGTGCGGCGCGCGGCTCGTCGCGGCGTGGCGGAGCCTCGGCCCTGCGGGAACTGATCGAGGATTACCCGGGTTGTCATATCCTGGTCACTCCGGACGGCCCACGCGGGCCGCGGCGATGTGTGCAACCGGGAGCTATCTATCTGGCTTCGTGCACTGGCATACCGATCGTGCCGGTTGGCGTCGGTTTTTCCTGGGCCTGGCGAGCGCCTAGCTGGGACCGCCTCGCCTTGCCCTGGCCGGGTTCTACCGTCTATGTCGTCGTCCACGCACCACTGTTCGTCCCGCCGCAGCTTAACCGCGAGACATTGACACCGTATTGTCAACGCCTGCAGCAAGCGCTGGATCAAGCAACGCGGCGGGCAGAACTGTGGGCGGACACCGGACGTTTGCCATGCTGGAGCGAGTTATCACCGGCTGCAACACCGACGAATTCCTCCAATGCGCAAGCGGCATAATACCCCATCACCGGACAGTGAGGTTGCCAGGATGGTGCCTGGCGAACGATTGCAGGAGAGCGGCGGCTGTTGGTACGTCATAAAAAGCCAGACATGTCCCCGCCGCCATGCGCCGCCGGCACTGCGGTAAGCCACACCAGCTACCGCGACCGTCGCCTCAGGTTTCTTACCGAACCGAGCGGGTCGGCCCGCGCCTGATGGTTTCGCTGATCACGCCCCTGTGCGCAGATGGCTGACCAAGCTTCGCTGATTACGGTTTGGCCGGGCGTTGGCGGGCGATGTACTCTCGAGCGCGTTGTTCGTAGTCAGCGCTGCGCAAGCCCATTTCGCGGGCTTCCTGAACGGCCTGGTCGTAGTGGGTTTGTTCATCGAGCACGCGAAAAACCAGCCAGACGGTAGCCGCACGATTCGCCGAACCGCAATGTACCAGGACCGGCCAATTTTTCCGATCGCGGAGCACAGCCCGCGCTTTGTCGAAAATGGCGTCGGTCAACTCGTCCGCCTTCTGGAAAGGCAGATGCACATAGACAAGGCCGTGGGCCTCGGCCAGGGCACGTTCATCGAAGGAGACCTCATCGGCCTTGCGGAAATTGACGATGGTCTTGATGCCAAGCTTTTTCAACTCGGCAAAATCCTCTTTTCCTGGCTGGCCGCCTACATAAATTTCGCCTAAGTGGGACAACTTCTGTATCGAGCCACATTTTACCGATTCCGGTTTGGCCGGTTTTCCCTGCGCTGCCATTCCGATGGCAAGGCTCACGGAAGCGGTCAGAGCAATCAGCAGGTAAGCCGGTAAAGTTTCCCGTTTCATGGAGCCTCTCCTGGAGTGTAGAAATCGCGGAAGCGCCGGTGTGCCTGTTCGAGTGCCCGCCGAATGAAAATGTATTCGCCGACGTTGCTGGGGGTGAGCAGGCCGACGATCTGGCCGTGGACCAGTACGGGCACAACCGGGCAGTTATTGTGCTGCACGCGGAGCAGTACCGTTTCGACCATCTCGTAGGGGCTGGCGGTAACACAATCCCGCCGCATCACCTCGGCCACAGGAGCCTGTGGCCCGAGTTCGGCCAGACCGCGAATGATATCCGTACCGGTGAGCACCCCCAGGAGCTGGCCATTTTCCACCACGGGAAAGTCCTCCTGGTAGCCGGCAAGGATGGCTCGAGCGGCATCGCCGAGGGTGTGATGGGGCGAGAGCACCTGGAATTGTGTCATCATGGCGTCGCGAACGGGAATGCCCCAGAGTGCCGCTTTTTGTCGTGCCATTGCTGCTTCCTGTTGTGCGCCAATCCACACGAACAGGGCAATGAACAGCAGCCACGGATTGAACAGCAGTCCCAGCAGGCCAAACAGCACCGCCATCCCCTGGCCGATCCTCGCAGCGATGTCGGTCGCCCGACTGTATTCCATGTTCATGGCCAGGATCGCCCGCAATACCCGTCCGCCGTCCATGGGAAATGCCGGCAGCAAATTGAACAGCACCAACGATACATTCACCCAGAACAACCAGCGGAGCATCTCCGCCAGAGTGGTGGCGGCGACGGATTCGGGCAAGTTGAGCAGTCCAGCGGCATCGCCAGTCAGCCCGACGAACGCGACCAGCAGCAGCGAAGCCAGGACAACATTCACAGCCGGCCCGGCGATAGCCACCAGCAATTCTTGCCACGGCTTTTCTGGTATCCGTTCCAGGCGAGCTACCCCGCCGATCGGCAGCAAAATAATGTCCAGGGTGCGGATACCGAATTGCCTCGCCGTCAGCGCATGTCCGAGTTCATGCAACACCACGATCGTAAACAACAGCAGCATCATCACCACGCCGAAGAGCGCTTCCACCAGATCGTGGTGCTCCAGGTAGTGCATGACGCCGACGTATACCAGTAAAAGCACAAATGTGAAATGGACGTACACGTCAATGCCGAATAGGCGTGCGACTCGCCAGGACCATCCCATGCCTGCTCACTCCTACACAAGGTGCAGCGTTGCCTGACCGATACGGCCCGATCATCGGGCGGATGGACTGTCACCGCCAGTGACGCACCCAGCGGAGGATAGCAGCAGCGAAATAAGTCGCCTGCGGGCTGGCGGATTCTCCAGGCCGGAGGGCGTATCCCCCGTTTTCGCAGCGACATCGAGCGACAAAATGGGCGCAAGCATCCAGGTTCGGTTTTTGCTTGAGCATGTAGAGAGCCCGCAGGACACGATAGGTGGTTTCCAGGTCGGCGGGTTGCTGGTCGCGACCCCAACCGCCGTCGGGCCGCTGACCGCGAAGAATCGCCTGCGTGACCACATCCGCTTTCTCGACGGGCAGGCCCAGCCGCAACAAGCACGCTACGGCACTGCCCGTATCGCGGGCAACGTCGTCGCCTTTGCCGAAGGTGCCGTCGTCGTTGCGTAACCGCAGAATTTCCTGCTGCCACGCCTGGAGCACCTTCTCATTCGGAGCCGCCTGGAGAGCTTCGAAAGCAGCGGCGGCAATGCGAATTTCCTCGAAACTGCGGGCGTGGTTTTCGAGATAGCGAAGAGCACGGTGGAGGCGCGGCATGTCCGGGTCGCGCAGTTCGACCAGCGCTAACACAGCCAGGGCGGTGCTGCGCACGTCCGCCATACCGCCCGGGTTGGCCGCGAATCCGCCGTCCTCATTCTGACAGCCATGCAAATAGCGTCGGCACAGATCGGCTTTCGGCACCTCACCGCCGAAATACATAATCGCCCGCACCGCCGCCGAAGTCGTCGGCAGATCGCTTTTCGGAGCTTGGACACTTGTGCCGAAACTCCCATCCGGCTGTTGCAGCGCATAAAGATACTTCAGAGTCTGCTGGCGCTGCATCTCGCCGGGTAGTTGCGCCCGGGAGGTAAGGGCGAATGTCAGCACGATTGCACAGGCCGATGAGATTATCCAGCGGCAATGTCGGACTCTGGGGTGCACCGGTGTACTCCCTGGTTGGAAGCTCAGGCCATTGTGCTCAGGACAGGAGCGGCGCAGGTGGCCCCGCCTTGGCCAACAGCAACGGGAAGCTTTAGCGCCCGTGCCTGTTCAGCCTGGTGAGCCGAGGATCGCCTCGTGAGCCAGTCGCACTAGAAGGTTAGTATCCGCTTCGCTGGTTGCTTCGGCAACGACGCGGACAACGGGTTCGGTGTTGCTGGGCCGAACATGCAGAAACCGGTCCGACCAGCCCAGATAGACCCCGTCGCGGGTATCCACAGTAACCGGCGGGGACGTGCCGGAACTCGGGCCCTGAGCCTTCCCCGGTTCGGCCGGGAGAAGCTGACTGTGCTGAACCGGAGCAGACTCGTTATGGGGCCGGTGGTTGCCTACACGTGCGAGCAAACGGTCGCGCACCGTCGGCCAGTCCAGTTGACCCAGGGGAAACTTTTCCTTGCGCATGACAAGGGTCGGCCAGCGGGCGACCACGACCGACAGAGGTCGCTTCAGTTCGCTCAACAATTGCAGCACTAGCGCCATACCGATAAACGGGTCGCGTATCCAGCCGATCCGCGGATCGATAATGCCGCCGTTTCCCTCGCCACCAAGCACCGCCACATGTGCCAACATGCCATCCACCACATGGGCCTCACCCACCGGTGTGTGGTAACACGGGCAACCATGCCATTGACAGACCAGTTCCACCAGCCGCGATGTGGACAGATTCGTCACCACCGGGCCGGGCTGCTGCCGTAACCGCGCTTCCACGGCCAGGGCCAGCGAAAATTCTTCCGACAAACATCGCCCTTGTTCGTCCAGAAGCACGAGTCTGTCGGCATCGGTATCCAGGGCGACACCCAGATCGCAGCCGCACCGCACCACCTCCGGCGCCACCTGATGGAGCGACTGTGGAGTCGGCTCCGGGGCATGGCGAAAGATACCATCGGGAACACAGTGCAATGGGAAGACCTGACAACCGAGAGCCTCGAGTAGTCGAACAGCCAACGGCCCGCCGGCTCCGCCATTGCCATCCACGAGCACGCGAAATGCCCGTCGGCGGATCACATCCACTTCCACACACGCCAGCACTGCTGCCAGGTGATCCTGCAACGCTTCTTCGCCGCATTCGAGGCAGGAGTGCGAGTCTTCGGTTTCCGGTAGTTTCACCGGCACCGCACCACTCGCCGCTCGCCGCTGGTCACTGGCCGTTGGGTGTTTGCTATTCGGCACCTCGCTACTCGCTACTGAAATTCGCAACCGTTGCAGTAACGGCGTAGCCAGCTCGGGCGGCAGTGCCCGGCCCTGGGCGGTAAAGAATTTCAGACCGTTCCACTGTGGGGGATTGTGACTGGCAGTGATTTGCAACCCAGCTGCTGCTTTCCAGTGCCGCACTGCTCGCCCGATCGTGGGCGTCGGCACCAGGTCAACGCGATACACTGCATGTCCCTGTCGCAACAACTCGTCGATGGCCACCTCTTGCAATGCGCTGCCGCTGGGTCGGCTATCTCGCCCGACTACCACCGGGCCGCCAAACGTCTCGCCCCACGTTCGCACCAGTTGGTGCACTATTTCCGGCGTCAGGCTCGCTCCCACCACGCCGCGTATCCCCGATATGCTCATGATCAACTCGCTCATCGACGTTCCCTCCTTGCTCTGGTGACAGAAAGCAGTCACTGCGTCCCTGCCTTCCCAGAAACAACCACCAGCTCGCTAGCATGCCCGGCTGTCCCAGCAGGAGTGGATGGCACCCATGCCTGTCTCCAATTCACGCGAAGTGCCGCCAGCCGCTCTCGGACTTCTGCATTCCCACGAATAGCGGCCAGTATCTTGCTGACACCAGTCATTGTAGCGAGCCCGCGATTCGGAGCCGGTTCCGCTGGTTCTCCTGCGGTGGGGTACGGGCAAGTCGGATTGCTACGAACAACCAGTTGCCGCGCATCTGAGAATCACGGGGGCTTACACTTCCTGCCCGAGCCGTGTCGGACGCCGGTGCTTCAGCAGGTCGTGGAAAAGTTTATGGCATTTGCAAGAGATGAGGACTTGCCGCCCTGTGGTTGCCGGAACGAAAGGGTGATTTTACGGAAGGCGTTGCCCGAACTCGGCCGATGCCTGCCTCGGCGAAGGTGGATGGGATCGGGCGAGGGAAAGATTCGTTCCGCAAAAAGCGCCCGATGCCGAATGTCCACGCCAACACCGAGGGGAACCATGTTTGTTGTAGAATCGCTGCTGGCTGTGCTGCTGTTGCAATCGGAGAACGTTGCAGAGGAATGGTTGCGTGCAGCCCAGTCGGCAGATCGCTGGCCGACACTTCGACTGGCCCTGGCGGCAATCGCCACGCAGTGGGAGATTCTCGATACCCGCGAGTTGCCCTACGTCTTGACCCAACCCGAAGCGCTGGGCAACGACCTGCACATGCTCCGCCAGCGTTACCGCGAACTGGCCGATGCTCCCCCGCTGACCGACTCCGCTCTCTTCCCGACCTATCAGCAAATCCAGCCTCTCATCAGCTTCAACCGTGCTTGCGCCCGCTGGTTTGATGAGCATTACGCCGGTGGCGGTCGCATTCCGCCGGATAAGCTTGCCTACCGCCATGAACTCGACGAATTGTACCGCATCTGGGACACTCTCCGCGAGGCCCAATGTGAGTACTACATGGTGACGGTTCGTCGGCAGTGCTTGAAACAGTTGCGGCAGTTACTGGGGGAAGAAGCGTATCAGCTGGGCGAACTGCCTCCTCCGGTTCCTTTCCAACGGTTTGCCTGGCGCGAGCAGTAACCGGCAGAAGGAACGTTAGCGGCGATTAGCTCCCAATCTCCTGGCCGCCATACGTGCGCGACTGCTAGCCGACATAAGGAGCATGTGCGCTCGCCGCCGTCGCACACCTCTCGCCAACCCGGTCGGGAAAACTCGCGGTCAACCAGGCCTGCGGCTAGCTGGCATGTTGCTGTAACCTTTGGGCCGGCCGATTGCAGGGAGCCTCATTCTTCCGTTAATCGCCACTTAATCGTCGCGGGTTTATCATGCAGGGGGACAAGGGAGGCGCGGTGCCGTCCGCCCTAAAAATTTCAACAAGCGTGTTGCCAAGCACAAAGGAGGCTCAACATGCGCTGGTGTGTGGGCATTACGGTCGCAGCGATGCTGTTCGGATTCGGAGTAACCCTGGCTCAAGAACGCTCGGACAAGCCAGGCGGCGAAAAACCTGCTAAGCCTGAGTTCAAGCCGCCCTTTTTCGGTCGCGAACCGCGCTTCGGTGGTTTCGGGCCGCCGGCCAATCGAGAAGAGGCAATTCAGCGAGTTCGGCAACAACTCGAACGAGCTCGTGAAATGGTCAAAGAACTGGAAGGCACGTTGGGTCGGCTCGAAGCGGAACAACGCGCTGCCGGTTCGCGTCGGGAAGAGGCCCGACGAGAGGAGCGTCGAGACGACCAGCCGCCAGCCGCCAGAGAAACCCACTCGGATGCAAGTCGTCGCGATGGGAAGCCGGAAGCCAGGCCGTCAGAGAAACCTCCATTCCGCAAACCGGAACCTCGCCGGGACGATCACGCTGGCCGACCAGGACCGCTACCACACTTTCCGGGACGGTTTGGTCCAGCATGGGGCCGATGGACACTGCCTGGTTGGGGTCGGTGGGCACCGCCAGCTCCTCGCTTCGGACGATTCGGTCCTCTCGCTTGGCAACGCTGGGGATGTCCCGGTCAGCCTGGCTGGCGTGGTCCGGAACGGTTTGGCCGCGATTCCGACATCGAGTCCCGACTCGATCGGATTGCTCGTGAGCTCGAACAAATCCGCCGCGAACTCCGACAAAGACGCTGAATCGGCTTGCTTACCGATTCACTTCGCCCGAGGATGCTAGCCGTTTCAAACCGTCGCACGTCATTTTCGGACAGGCAGCGAAAATCGGGCAGGTACCCGGCCTGCCCCATTTTCTTGAGAAGGTCAAGTGAGTGCTGTCTCGGTTTTACGAGAATAACTTTAGCGGCTCGGCTGGACGGAAACGAGTTCGAGCTCGGCAATTTTGCGTTGGTCTTTTGGCGAGGTTCCACCGATGGCCACTAACTTGTCCTCAGAAACCGCGACTAGGCGATGAGTGAAGCGCGGGATGGTGAGGTGGGCTACTTCTTGCCAGCGCTCTTCGGCTAAACGGTAAATTTTGCCATCCGCCGGGCTCAGATAAAGCTGATCTCCCGACACGCAACAGGCCGGACTGAAACCGTTCCTGGCATTCCCAGGTATTTGCGGCCCGGTGCTCCAGGTGTTGTTTTGCGGATCGTAGATGTGCACTGCCAGGGACGGCATCTTTTCGTTGGGTCGCAACCCACCCATCACGTACACCTTTCCGCGATAGGCGGCGGCTGCGAAGGCCCGACCTTGAAACGGCTGCGAAATGGTTCGCCAACCAGCTTGGGGTTGTTCCAGGTCCAGCACCAAAGCTGTGTCGTGCCAGCGCGGTGGCTTGCTTTTGCCTTGCAGGCACCAACCACCGAGGACAAAAATACGCTGACCCAAAACCACCGCATCATGCGAAGAGCGGCCTTCGGGCAGACTTGGTAATGGTTCCCATCGCTTCTTGGCCGGATCATACATCGCGCAGTTGGTCACCGAAATCAGGTCGTTTTCCTCTCTGGGACGGTTCCGCGCTTGCGTGCCACCCAGACGGTAAAGCTTTCCCTGGTGGGCTACCACAGCCGGGCTCAACAACCCCAAGTCACCAGGCAATTCTTCCCAGCTGGTTCCCCCATTGAAGTTCAGGCGATGGAAAGTGCCTAGAATGTCGTCGCGCAAATAGACATGAGGCTGGCCGGTATGCCCTCCGTAAACGTAAACCCACCCTTCGCACACTGCCACCCCAGGATTGGAAACCGCTTTTGGCAAGGGCGGATACTTTCTGCTTTCCTGAGCCTGGCCTGCAGGCATACGTACGACATCCACGTGCATCGTAGCGAACACCAGCAGCAGTACTCCCAGATTGATTGGTCTAGGCATAGCTTCCTCCTTTTTCCGTGAGTTTTGGTTGGATTGCCCAGGGTAGAAATGGGCTCCGGACAGCATGGTTTTTCCTCCTCTGGTCAAGTTACCACACGCCTGTTTGGTTATCGCGGACCTGTACGCTGGTACTGCTCGGTGGCTTCTGCTGGATCCATGTGCACTTCCAAGGGAATTTCCTGGCTATGGCTAGTGGCTGAATTCGTTTGAGGGGCGTTTTGCCGACTGCATCCCAGGACGACCAGCATGCAGGCTATGATGACCAGCACGTAGGCTGTCGAAACAGCGGTTTTGAACCAGTTGGCCAAAAGAGTGAGCATGTGTTTTTCCTCCGTTACCACTCGGTAGTTACGACCTCGTTGCCATCGCGCGTGCCGAGTGCCTGGTAAATTGCCGGGTTCATAGCGTTGCGGAGAAATCGCACGGAATCGTCGGCGAAAAGGAAGTTAGCTCCGCCGGAATGGTCGCTGCGAAAAGCGCTGAGACGTTCGGTCAAGCTGTAGCCGCTAGCCGGGTCAATGGAATTGAGCGGTATCCCTGTACTGCCAAAACTGTAGCTGGCGTAACCCCAGACCCACTGGGTGTTGCCACCCCGTCGCAAACCGGTGAAGGGTCCCGAGGTGAAATAGTAATCCGGAAGCTGATAACCCATCTCCCCGACCAGGAAAGTATGGGAAACGCCATCGGTAATTTGCGCTATGGCCACGCCGGTCTGATTCAAAGGTGTGTTGTGTTGAGCTTCCCGCACGATGACACCGTTGTCATAAGGCGGATTGGTGTAACCTCCCGGGAAAGCTGCGCCCGGTCCCACAAACGCGTTGCGATGGTTGCCGATGCACACCGCGTAACTCGACCAGCCAGGCATAGCCTGAGGCACAGGAGGTGGCTGCATGGTTGGGCAAACAAAGATAGGCAGGCGCATCTGCCCTAAACTCAGGTTGGAATAACCGTCACCGTCGGCATCGGTGGGGTCGGTGGGGGTAAGATTCGGATCGTAGCGACGGGCGACGCTGTCGAGTTCCAGGTACGGCAGGATCAGGGTAAAGGCCGAGTTGCGAGTAGCCTGGCCGTTATAAAGACGATTGATAGTCGGAAAAGCGCCGGTGGTGCGTGATACATGTGCATAGCCAGACCTATTTGCCGAAGATTATTGCCGCAGCGTGCCCGGTTAGCTGCTTCTCGTACCCTCTGGATGGCCGGAAGTAACAGACTCACAAGCAGGCCGAGGATGGCAATCACCACCAGAAGTTCGATAAGCGTGAATGCGTGAACGCGACCAGGAAGCGTGCCCGGACGCCATAAGGGACACCGGACCCGCCTGCCAGGCTGGTAGATGAGCCCGATTAGCGTTGGCACTTGGCGACAGACCCTTCGCTCTGCTGGCGCAGCTGCCTGGAAAATCCACCTGAAGGGAGCGACTCGGTGCATAGCAGTCTCCTTGTTGGGCAGTTTCTAAATGCGACAGAGACGCAGTCGCATTTTATCGCCCGGCAAAAACCTGGCAAGGTGGATTGCTATTTTCTCTGCGAAATGATTTTCGCAGGGATGACACTGCTCTTTTGTTGCCGAAAAGTCCTGGTAGCTTGAGCTTCTGCCTGAAAACTGGCCATGAGATTCCTATGGGTTGCTGATGAAATTGCGTGTCAACAATATAGTGGCAACGGAATGGTTGCTGATTGGGGACGCTCCTCAGGAGGAGCATTGGACAACAATGCCAACTGGAGGCAATGTTTCCTTTCGTAGCGGACTTCGAGACAGGCGATCGGTCGGTCTGGCGATTAGGCCGAAGATTGGATAAAACGGCGAATGGGAGGATTACGGATGCCTGTGGTAAGGCGGATTGTCATTTTTCCGATCAAGGCCCTAGATCCGCTGGAATGTGAGGAGGTGGAGCTATTGCCCGGCGGGCCGATCGCGGGGGATCGTTGCTTCGCCTTGTTCGATGCCCAGATGCGTTACGTCAACGGTAAACGTTGCCCGGCGGTGCACCGTCTGCGTGTACGGTATAGTCAGGACTTGCACACGGCCTGCTTCCGGATCGAGGGGGACAGCGCCGAACACCGCTTCGATTTGTACGCACAACGCGGCGAGCTGGAGGATTGGCTCAGCGAGTACTTTGGCTTTCGTGTGGTCATAAAAGAAGACCGGGATTTTGGGTTTCCCGACGATCGGGAGGCTCCTGGGCCGACGGCCATCGCCACAGCTACGTTGCAGGAAGTGGGGCGCTGGTTTGGTCTGGATTTGAGGCAGGCCCGCGGGCGATTCCGCGCCAATCTGGAAATCGGCGACACCGAGCCGTTCTGGGAAGATCGGCTCTATGGCCGGGCCAATGAGGTGGTGCGGTTTCGCATCGGCGAGGTGGTGCTGGAAGGGACGAATCCGTGCAAACGCTGCGTGGTTCCCAGCCGCGATCCGTGGACGGGTGAGGCGATCGGTGATTTCGTGGCTCGCTTTGTACGCCACCGAGCCGAGACCTTACCGGTTTGGGCAGAACGATCGCGATTTCAGGACACCTATTACCGGCTCATGGTCAACACCCGACCGCTGGCCGGAAACAACGCCAGAAAAATGCGCGTGGGCGACTCCGTGGAGATCCTCGGCACCTTCCCGAGATAAACTGTTTACGCGTCGAGTAACGGCGAGATGAGGTCGGCCACACAAGAGCAGCCGGCGTCGGCCCGCCGTCTTTTCGCCCTCGCCAATCCACGGGCTACTACTCGTTGGCAGCAGCAGGCGTAAGCCCGCCGTGAATCGCCTGTGGGCAGGTGACGCCGTTGCCACGGCCCTCAAAGTAGCCGACGAATTCCAGGCGCACTTCGGTCAGGCGAAAACCATATCGGCGGAACAACTCGGCCAGTTCAGCCTGGAATTGTTCTAGCACTGGCAGAGGCCGCGGCAATTCCAAATCCCGTACCTCGCCAGTACGCAAATCCCGGAGATGGTAATGAGGATCGGTGCGATGATCGTAGCGGGCCGGGCCATCCCCGTTGGTCAGTTTCGTTGCTTTGCCACAGGCAACCAATGCTTCCAGGCATTTATACACCGTGGCCAGACTGATTCGCGGAATACGTCGGCGAACGGCCTGATAAACTTCCTCGGCGGTGGGGTGCGTATGAACGGATCGCAGGTATTCATAAACGGCCTCACGCTGAGCCGTGTAGCGCAGACCGGCTGCGGACAAAGCCTCGCGTAACTCAAAATTTTCTCCCGTCTGCTTCATCCGCTTCGCTCCTTGCCGAAGAACGTCAACCTGCGACCTCCTGCCCCGACGCGATGGCGGCGGACTCCTTTGCCATACCGCTGGCACGAACTCCATCGGTTCGTGCCTTGCAGTTTCCGAACACTCCAGATTTTTCTACGCCTTGCACAGAAAATAGTCAAGGACGGTTGGACTCAGGGGCGAGGCGCTGCAGGGCAAGTTGTCGGGCCAGTTCGAGAGCCTCGCTCAGTTTGCCGGGTTCTTTGCCGCCGGCGACGGCGAAGTTGGCTTTGCCGCCCCCTCCTCCGCCGACTATCCGTGCGACCTCTCGCAGCAGGTTGCCGGCATGCAGTCCCCGTTGCACGACATCGTCGGTCAGCGCCGCCAGGAGTTGCACGCGACCATTTTCGAGCCAGCCGAGTACGACCACGGCACTGCCGGCTTTCTGGCGGAGTCGGTCGGCCTGTTGCCGCATCTGCTCTTCCGGAGCGGCAGGCATCTCCCCGACGATGATCCGCACGCCATCACAGACGGTGGCCTGCGCCAGCAGGCGATCGGCAGCGGCGTGGAGATCGGTGGCGGCGGCGCGGCGGAGTTGTTGTTGCAGTTGACGGATTTCCTCCTGCAGTGCTGCCAGGCGCTGCGGCAATTCGTGCTCGGCACAGCGCAACCGCGTCGCCAGTTGTTGCAACAGGTGTTCCCGCTCTTGCATCGCCCGCACCGCTTGCCGCGCCGTCGCACACGTTACTCGCCGCACCCCCTTGCCCAGCCCTTCTTCGCTCAGGATCACGAACGGCCCGATCTGGCCCGTGTGGTCGACGTGCGTGCCACCGCAAAACTCGCGGCTGAAACCGTCGCCGATCTCCACCACCCGCACGATTTCCCCATACTTTTCGCCAAAGAAAGCGCGCACACCGGGGAGTTTGCGGGCCTCGTCAATCGGCAATTCCCGCCAGGTAACCGGCCAATCCTGGTAAATTTTCTCATTGACCAGTTCCTCGACCCGGTCACGCTCCTCAGGGCGCAATGGGCCGGTATGGCTGAAATCAAAAGTGAATTCGTCCGGCTTGACTTTGGAACCGCGTTGTTCGACGTGTTCGCCCAGCACCTGCCGCAACGCCCAATGCAGCAAATGCGTGGCGGTGTGATTCCTGCGGGTGAATTCGCGGATACTATCCACCTGCAATCGCGCTAACTGCCCAGGAGCCAGGTAGCCGGCTGTGACCGTGCCCAGGTGGATCACCGTCTGGCCGAGTTGCTGCGTATCGCTCACCTCGAACGTGCCTGTGCTGGTCGTGATGTAACCGCGATCGCCGATCTGTCCGCCCGATTCTGCGTAAAAACAGGTGCGGTCGAGAATCAACCCGACCGGCGGGGCCTCCTCCGCGGCCATCTCCAGTCGTCCGGTGGTGACGAATCGGTTGCCTTCGATCCAGCCGAGGATCGTCCCCTGACCACTCAGGCCGAACCATTTCGACCGGTCGTCCGTAGTGGGCAGCGGGCCTTCGACCCGCAACACGAGCGGTTGTGCCGTCGGTTGCGTACGCGATTTGGCTTCATGCTCGGCCAATAAACGGGCATATTCCGCTTCATCTATCACCAGGCCGCGTTCGCGGGCCATTTGCCGTGTCATGTCCGGCGGGAAACCATAGGTCGTATGCAGCTCAAACACATCGCGGCCGGAAATCACGCCGCGAATGTTCTCCCAGCTAGCGTCGGAAGGCAAAGGGATCGCAGAAGTCACTGGTTGGGCCCGTTCAGCAGCCTGAGCAAAATATCGCAAGCCGCGTTCGATGGTACGCAGGAAATCTTCTTCTTCGCGGCGAATGATACCGGCGACCCGCTCCGGTTGCCGACGCAGTTCCGGAAAGGCATCGCCCATGTGCTCGACCACGACCGGCACCAGTCGGTACAGGAACGGTTCGCGCAGCTCAAACGCTTCCCACCCGAACCGCATCGCCCGCCGCAATATGCTCCGTACTACCGAGCCGCGACCTTTGTTCCCCGGCATGGCCCCATCGGTGATGGCAAAGGTCAGCATGCGGATATGATCCACAATCACGCGGAAGCCAACGTCCACGATGTCCGTCAGGCTGCCGCGATACGATTTGCCGGTGAGGTCGGCCAGCGCCGCCAGCAGCGGTGCGAAAATGTCGGTGTCATAATTGCTCTGTTTGCCCTGCAGCACGGCGGTGATCCGCTCGAAACCCATCCCGGTGTCCACATGCCGGGCCGGTAACAGATGAAGCTTGCCGGTTTCGTCGCGGTTGTACTGAATGAAGACCAGATTCCAGATTTCGATAACCCGGGGATCGCCGCGATTGATCAACGCTCCGCCGCTCTTGTCTGGTGTGCGGTCCATGTGAATTTCGGTGCAGGGTCCGCACGGACCAGTCTCCCCCATCATCCAGAAGTTGTCTTTCTTACCGAAACGGTGAACGTGGCTCGGGTTGATGTCGGTAAATTCCAGCCAGCAGCGATAGGCTTCTTCGTCCGCCTCCAGTCCTTCGCGTTCATCCCCGGCAAAGACAGTGGCATGCAACCGCTGTTTATCAATTCTCCAGACCCGCGTCAGCAAATCCCAGGCCCAGGCGATCGCTTCGGCTTTGTAGTAATCCCCGAACGACCAGTTACCGAGCATTTCGAAGAAAGTGTGGTGGTAGGTGTCCCGGCCGACTTCCTCCAGGTCGTTATGCTTGCCGCTGACGCGAATGCATTTCTGGCTGTTAACAGCCCGGCGATAGGGTCGTGTCCCCGTACCTAGGAAGACATCCTTGAACTGATTCATCCCCGCATTGGTAAACAGCAGGGTCGGGTCATCCACGGGAACTACGCTCGACGATGGCACGAAAGTATGGCCATGTTCCCGCACAAAATAGTCCAGGAATTGCTGACGGATTTCCTTGGCACTCGGCATAGCGTTTTTTGTCCTCGGTTGACGATTCGCTAGTTCGACGATCATCCGAACTATTGTCCGCACCGCCCGAATCGGCGTCAACGCGACTTCGCCACACCTGGCCGCCACCAGATCAGCACATCCGCGACTGGTGCTCATTTCCCATCCTACGATAATACCGGAGACCAGCAGTGCTCAGCCGAGCGAGCGAGAGGTGCGCGGAATGGTAACGACGAAACCACCAAGACACGAAGGGAACACCAAGGATCCGCTGAGTGTTTCTTCCTGCCTTCGTGTCTTGGTGCTGAGAATACCCGAGCGGAGGGCAACGGGAGAGTGCGACGGAAAAAGTCGAGAGGAGAGCGCATGCGGCAGGTGACGACGGTATCGGAACTGCGCAAGCTGATTGGCCAGGCCCGCCAGGCTGGCCAGCGGATCGGCTTTGTGCCGACCATGGGAGCATTGCACGAGGGACACGCCAGCCTGATTCGTGCCGCTCGCCGCGAGACCGACTTCGTCGTCGTCTCCATTTTCGTCAACCCGACGCAGTTCGGCCCCAACGAGGATTACCAGCGTTATCCCCGAACGCCGCAGGCCGATGCCCTGCTCTGCCAGCGCGAGGGCGTGGATTTGATTTTCGCACCGACGGTGGAAGAGATGTATCCGCCCGGCTATTGCACGTGGGTAGAAGTAACCGGATTGCAGGATGTCTTGTGCGGGCGATCGCGTCCTGGCCATTTTCGGGGCGTGGCCACCGTCGTACTCAAACTCTTCCATCTGGTGCAGCCGGACATCGCTTATTTCGGTCAGAAAGATGCCCAGCAGGCACGCATCATTCGCCAGCTCGTGCGGGACCTAAATGTGCCCGTTAAAATTCGTGTCTGCCCCATTGTTCGTGAGCCGGACGGACTGGCCATGAGTTCCCGCAATGCTTATTTATCGCCGGAACAAAGACGGCAAGCTACCGTGCTCTATCGGGCACTGTGTGCTGCCAAGGAGCTGGTCGAGCAGGGCGAACGCCACGCCGAGCGTGTCCGTCAGCACATGGTTCGGCTCATTGAAGCGACTCCGGGAGCGGTCCTGGATTATGCCGAGATCATGGACCCCGAAACCTTGCAGCCCGTCCGCGAAATTCAGCAGCCGGTGTTGGCTGCCCTGGCGGTGCGGATCGGCCCGGCGCGGTTGATTGATAATATGACCCTCACTCCACCGGGGTCATGAGCCAGAAGCGGCGGGCGAAAGCTCGCCGGGATGTATCTGTCCCGAGCAGATCGCAGGAGCGACGGGCGTCAGCCCGCCATGGATCGTCGGAGAGCCCGGCCATGTCCGACTGGCCTTTGCCGAGACAATTTCGCTTTGCCGGTGACCGCTGCGGCATCCGCGGTGAGGACCCGCGGAAAGACCTGGCGCTGCTGGTAAGCGACAGCCCGGCGTCGGCCGCGGGAGTATTTACGCAGAACCGCGTCGTAGCGGCTCCCGTTCAGGTGAGTCGGCAGCGAGTGCCCAGCGGCGATGCACGCGCCATCGTGGTTTGCTCCGGCAACGCCAACGCCTGCACCGGCCCGCAGGGTCTGCGCGATGCCTTGCGGATGACCGAACTGACCGCCAAATTGCTCGGTTGCCAATCCCGTCAGGTGCTGGTGTGTTCGACGGGCATCATTGGCCGACCTCTGCCTATGGATCGCATCGAGACCGGTATCCATCGCCTCGTGCCTCGCCTGACCGACGATCCTGCGGCTGTAGAAGCGGCCGCCCAGGCCATCCTCACCACCGATACCCGGACCAAGATCGCCGCTCGAAAACTGCACCTCGACGGCCAGGAGATTCGCCTACTGGGACTGGCGAAGGGAGCGGCGATGATCGCCCCGCAACTGGCCACCATGCTGGCTTTCATATTCACCGACGCCGCCATCGCTCCCGATGACCTCGACCGAGCGCTGCGACAGGCGGTGGATCGCAGCTTCCATTGCATCAGCGTGGATGCCCATACCAGCACCAATGACACCGTGTTGACACTCGCCAACGGTGCTGCCGGTGTCGGTCGGCTAATGGGTGAGGCCCTGGAACGATTCACCGTAGCTCTGACCCAGGTCTGCGCCGAGTTGGCTCGGGAAATCGTCGCCGATGCCGAAGGCGCTGTCCATCTGGTTACCATAGAAATCACCGGTCTGCCCACGGAAAGCGATGCCCGACAAATCGCCCGTACCATTGCCGCCAGCCCCCTGGTCAAAACGGCCATTTTCGGTGCCGATCCGAACTGGGGGCGGATTCTTTCCGCCGCCGGTTACGCAGGTGTCCCGTTTACCGAACAGGAAGTTTCGCTCTGGATCGGTGACTGGCTCGTTTACGATCGCGGCCAACCCTGCCCATTTGACACCGCCACGGTCGCCAATTATCTGCGGCAAAATCGGGAAGTGAACATCCGCTTACAATTTCGCTCCGGCTCCGCCAGTTGCCGTTTCTGGACCAGCGACCTCACCTACGACTACGTCCGCCTCAACGCCGAATATACTACTTGATCCTCCTGGCCCCGGCCGGCTGACATCCACCGCTCCTGGTTACTTAGTTTACCAGCACGCTGGCCGCATCCGGTGGCACGAAGCTGAGCCAGGCGTCGTTCCCGGCGGCATCCCGGAGCGATGTCCCGGCGGGCAGAATGATCGGTGAAAGAATTTCGATCCCGTTGGTGTCGCGATCCGGAATCTGAACGATGTAACGGAAGCGCAGGGTCGCAGCATTGGGCTGTGCCACCATTTCCGCACGTCGCAGGGTATTGCCGGACACGCAGCAGGATATACGGCCTGGCAGTGCCAGTGAGCCGCACTCCTTCGCTGAAACGCACCACGATTTCCAGTGCCTGTCCGGTAATATAACGCCCCGGAGCTGGCGGGGTAACGCGGACAATGGTCGGAGCTACTGCGTCCACCCTTATGCCGCTGGTGTCAGGGGAGGTGAATGCAGTGTCGGCATCGTTCCCGGCTGCGTCGCGGATGAATGTGCCTGGTGGACGCAGCACTGTCGCGACCAGGGTGATGCCGTCCCTATCCAGATCGCCTTCCTGCACTTGATAGCGAAATAGCAGGGTGTTGGTGCCGGAGCCGGCGACGTATTCCGCATTCCGCAGCAGCCGACCAATTCGCAGCCGCAGATACGGTCGGTTACTTGCAGTGGTGCCGACTACGACCGTTTCGCTGAACTGTACGGCAAAGGATAGAACCTGTCCGGTGCGATAGGTGCCCGGTTTGGGTATAGCCACGGCCATTACCTGCGGCGCCACGCCATCCACAAGTACCTGGCTGGTGTCAGGAGGAGCAAAAGCCGGATTGGCATCGCTGCCACTTCCGCTGCGGATGGTTCCCCCGTTCAGGTCAATCGGCGAACTCACCGTGATCCCATCCGCATCCCGATCACCATCCTGCACCGTGTAACGGAACAGCAGGGTGGCCGTGCTGCTCCCGGAGACATACTCGGCGAAAACAGTTCTAGCGCCTATGGTAAGCGAGAGTCGCGGTGTGCCGGTGACAAAAGCCGGCTCGTTAAACGAGACCCGGAAATCCAGGTTCTGCCCGCGGTGATACGTTCCGTTAGCCGGCACCGTAACACTGACAATCGAAGGCCCCGTCGCGTCCACTCGTACACCGCTGGTATCCGGCGGGTTGAAGTCGAGCAGGGCGCTATGGCCATCGTTATCGCGGATGCTGCCACCGTTCAAATCCAGCGGCGAAATCAGGGTAATGCCGTCGGTATCCAAATCTCCGGCGGCCACAAAGTACCGGAACAGCAGGGTATCGCTGCCGCTGCCACTTACATAACTGGCGAAACGCATGGTACTGCCTACAGAAAGCCGCAGCCGTGGTACGCCAGTTACGGTGACCGGCTTGCTGAAGCGAATGACAAAATCGAGCGGCTGACCAGCCAGGTATGTACCAGCGGTCGGCGGTTGAACCTGGACTATGCTCGGATTGGGCAGCCCCACCAGAATGCCGGAAGTATCCGGCGAGGTAAACGTGAGTACGGCGTCGTTCTGAGCCAGATCGCGAAGCACCGCGCCATTGCTCTGAATGGGAGAGACCAGGGTGATGCCATCGGTGTCCAGGTCGCCCGCCTGCACCGTGTAGCGGAAGGTTAGTACCTCGCTGCCACTGCCCGACTGGTAATCAGCAAACCGCATGCTGCTACCGATCAGCAGTTGCAGTCGCGGTAAGCCGCCGCTACTGCCGAGATAGACCGGTTCCGAGAATCGTACAGCGAAATCCAGGTGCTGACCCGTCAGGTACGTGCCGGCGGTCGGCACACTTACTTGCACAATGGTCGGCGCGAGACCATCCACCAGCACGCTGCTGGTATTTGGCGGCGTGAAGAAAAGGCTGGCATTACTGCCGGCACCGTTGCGAATTGTTCCGCCATTGAGCAGGATGGGCGAGGACACGCTGATGCCGTCCTCATCCCGGTCGCCCGCTTGTATCACATAGCGGAAGCGGAGTACGTTAGTGCCACTGCCGGAAATGTAGTTGGCGAATCGGATGGTCGAGCCAATGGTCAGCTGCAGCTGTGGTGTTCCGCCCCTGGTGTCGACGAAAACCGGCTGGCCAAAGTCGAAATCGAACTGCAGTAGCTGCCCGGCACGATATCGTCCCGGCGCCGGCGGGGTGATGCTTACCACACTGGGAGCTGGCTGTCCGATACGGATGCCGCGGGTATCTGGTGGTGTAAACCGCAACAGGGCTGGATTATTAGCACTGTCCTTGATGGTGCTGCCGTTCAGCAGGAGCGGTGAAATCAGTTCGATGCCATCGTCATCGAATTCGCCGGGCTGCACCGTATAGCGGAAGAACAGCGTATTGGAGCCGCTGCCAGAAATATACTGCGCCTGCCGTAGTGCGTTGCCAATGCGAACTTGCAGACCCGGTCGCCCCGCGCTGGTGTTGACCATCACGCTCTGATCAAATCGCACCTGGAAATCCAAAGTTTGCCCAGCCAGATACGTGCCGTCGCTCGGCAGGATAATGTCCGTGATCACCGGGCCGACCACGTTCACCAGCACGTCGCGGGTGTCCGGCGGGACAAAGGATAGCCCCGCCTCTCGGCCATTACCGTCGCGGATCGTCCCGCCGTTCAAGTCAATGACCGGCGCTACGGTAATGCCGTCGTTATCGAAATCGCTGGAAGCCACGGTGTAGCGGAACGTCAAGTCCCGCGTCCCGGTTCCCCGAAGATACGTCGCTGGTCGCGTTACCGTACCGATGGTCAGTTGTAAACGCGGGGTGCCACTGCTGGTATCCACATTGACCACGTCACTGAAGTGCACCACAAAGTCCAGCGTTTGCCCGGTCATGTAGATGGCAGCAGGCGGCGGAGTAACGCTGGTAATGGTAGGCCCTTGAACATTAATAAGAATGCGACTGGTGTCGGGGGGTGTAAAGTTCAGCAAGGCGTCATTGCCAGCGCTCAGCAACAGGTGTCGCAGCGCGCATTGTCATCGTGTAAAGTTCAGCAAGGCGCCATTGCCAGCCGGGTCCTTCAACGTCCCGCCATTTCGCTGCAACGGCGAAACCAAGGCGATGCCATCGGCGTCGAAGTCACTGACCGCGACCGTGTATCGGAAAAGCAGGGTGTTACTGCCACTGCCGGAGACGTAGGTGGCGAACCGGCTGCGGCCGCCGATGTCCAGTGGCAGGCGGGGTGTGCCCCCCGCGGTATCTACGACGACCGGCTTGCTGAAGCGGAACCGGAAATCGAGGTTCTGCCCGGTGCTGTAAATGCCGTCCGCCGGAACCTCAATTTGCACAATCGTGGGCACCACGGCATCCACCAGCACACCGCTGGTATCCGGCGGAGTGAAGGTCAACGTCGGGGTGTTGCCGAGACCATCTTGGATAGTTCCTCCGTTGAGTTGTAATGGCGAGACCAGGGCGATGCCGTTGTTATCGAAATCATTCGGCTGCACAGTGTAGCGGAAAAGCAGGGCGTTCGAGCCGCTTCCTGAAACGTAGGTCGCCAACTGCGTGGCTGAACCGATCACCAACTGCAGTTGCGGCATGCCGCCCGCCGTGTCCACGGTAACCGTGCGGCTAAATTGCACGGTGAAATCGAGGTTCTGCCCCAGTCGGTAAGTGCCGTTGGGCGGCGGGAGGATGCTCACAATCGTGGTCGGCGTCATGTTATCGGTGTTGGCCCACAACTCCACGCCGTTGGTACCGTCGTTGGCCTGGAAAAACAGGATGCCCCCGACATTCGCCAGCCACTGCGGATTCGAACTGCTGGCGCCAGGACGAATATTGGCCACCATTACCGTCCCTGCATCCGTACCATTGCTTTTCCAGAGTTCGCGACCATTGGTGCCATCATCGGCGGCGAAGAAAAGGGTACCGGCCACGTTGGTCAGCGACGGCGGACTGGTGTTGTCGAACGCCCAGCCTGCTCCGGATTTGATATCCTTGACCATGACCGTACCGCCGGAGGTGCCGTCCGATTTCCATAGTTCAAATCCGTATAGCCCATCCTCGGCCAGAAAATAAAGCGTACCGTTGACATTGGTGAAACTGGGCGGTGGACTGTTCTGGGCACCGAAAGCCGAGCCGTTCCCCTGTTTGATGTCTCTGACCAGAACCGTCCCGTTAGCCGTGCCGTCGCTGCCCCATAACTCGAAACCGTTTGTGCCATCATTAGCGATGAAAAACAAATGTCCCGACACGTTGACTAAGCTCGGAGGCGGATTTGCACTAAACGCGTCTCCACCACCGGGCCGGATATTCTTGACCATCACCGTACCGGTGGAGGTACCATCGCTTTTCCACAATTCCGCACCGTTGGTACCGTCGTCCGCCACGAAGAACAGCGTTCCGTTCAGATTCGTCAAGTTACGCGGGCCTATTTCGCGCACTTTGGAAGTGCCGGCCGCTGTGCCCGTGCTTTTCCACAGCTCGAAACCCCCAGTATCCGCAGCCGCGAAGAAGAGCGTGCCGTTGACATTCGTGAGGGATGGCCGTAAGGAGGACGAAAAGGCGCTATAGCCACCAGAGTTGATGTCGCGTACCAGCCGTGTTCCATTGGACGTCCCGTCGCTTCTCCAGAACTCGTAACCGGTCACGCCGTCACTGGCGACGAAATAGAGCGTGCCGCTGACGTTGGTCAGGCTGGGGTTTGGCCCCAGTGTGGGAAAAGCGTCGCCAGCTCCTGGCTTAATATCGCGTACCAGTTGCGTACCGCTGGAAGTGCCGTCGCTCTTCCAGAGTTCCAGGCCGGAAGTACCGTCGTCGGCCACGAAGAAAAGTGTCCCGTTCAGTTGTATGACCGAGGGGGTTGGCAAGCTGGCGAAGGTTCGAACCAGTTGCGTGCCGGCGGACGTACCGTCGCTTTTCCAGAGTTCGCGGTCATTGGCTACGAAGAACACTGTGCCATTGACGTTGATCATCTGCTACGGATTGGAGCTGCCGGCCCCCGCAACGATGTCCTTGACCAGGAACGTGGCCGGGGCGGTGCGGTCCTCGAGTTGTTCGAGGCGGAGATGTGCACCCCGACGGGAGCGGTGCCGGTTTGGGTCTGTCCGCGGAGTTGAAACTGCCGGCTCTTGCACCAGTCCCAGCAGCGATGCCCAGAAGCGCACCAACCACGAACGCATGCGTCCGCCTCCCCTTCCGGTTGCTTTCCCGCCGTTGAATACCGCCGGACACGCGGTACACTCTGTGCGCTGATTGTACCACAGCCCAGGGGCCGATTCAAGCAAAAACGGTTCCTTTTTACTCTCGGCTAACCGGCAACGCCCCATCCGAAAAGCACGGCTCGTCCCTTCCGCAAACCAGACCGTCAGCGTTTCGCCCCGCCATGCTTCGCTACAATGGCATTATCCAACACAGCGCATCTGCGGCAATCTGTGGGCAAGCAGGAGCGGGGCAGTCCGCAGCAGAACTGGTCCGGCCTATTACGCGGAACTGGCGGGCATGCTTTGGAAGCCGATCTGTCGTGGATGGAACTCGCCGGGTGCCAGGTTATACAGTTGATCGTGAACACGCTGGCGAAGTTCGCACGCTAGCTGTACCACCTCCCGCAATTCCTCATCCGTTATTCGCCCATCGGGATAAAGTATCTTGATGAGACCGTTCGCTAAGCGTTCGACGGCCACACGATCCCGCTGCGTCATGTCGGCATAGAAGCTGAGTTGCCGGATGCGATGGCGAAAATCCTCCTGCCGCAATTGCACTAGCATTTCCCCAAAATAGTCGGTGACAAAACCTACGCCGGTGGCAAACGCTTGCGGTGTCAGTTTTGGAATCTCCCAGCCGGGTAGAAAGCCGTGCAGGCGATCGATCAGGGCTGCATCCTGCATCTCCTGTGGCAACACCTCAAACAGATGACGATAGCGCAGATCCGGGCGATTATACTGTACCTCGATATTGCCGCACATGACAATGCTAGCGTCGGAAGCAAACGAGAGATTACCGCGACTAAAGTTGCCGCTCTCCATATAGTCTTTCAAGATGGATAAAGTGGCCTCCTGTTCGGCGAAGGTGGTGCTGGCGATTTCATCGAAGACGATTACCTTGCGTGTGCCGATGATCCCGACGGTTCGTCGGGCCAGGTTGTAAAAAAGATTAGCCGGGCTGGTGCGTCCGCCGGATATTGTAAAGACTCGCGGCGAGAGATTCCGCAACAGGAAGGTCTTACCCGTCTGGCGAGGCCCTAACTCGATGAGATTGACGTTCGGCTCGACCAGGGGAATCAAGCGACATAGGAGTAACAGCCGCGTTCGCCGATCCGGAAAGGCCGCCGGATTATAGCCGCAACTGTTGAGCATTAACTCGATCCATTCGTCGGTGCTAAATTCTTTCCGACCCTCTAAGTAAGGCCGGCAGTCATGGATGTGCACCTGAAAGGGAGTGAAGCTGATAAGGTGATTAGGAGCCTCGCCGTTCACGTCGGGGCGATAGACAATCTCCGCCGTACCCCACATGCCTCCTAACAGGAGACCGGGATTAGCATCTAATAAAGTTTCCGGGACGTTGACACGGTCGTCACCAAGTGCCTTGACGGTAGCCCAGCGCTGACCGGTTTTCAGATCGACGCGCACCTCGATAGAATCAATCAGAACAAGTTGACCGCGCCGCAACAATTCGTGTCTCAGCCATTCGCGTTTGTCCACTTCGGGAAGGTGGTCGCGCAGTTTATTGCGGATGCGCTCTAAGTCATCGAGCCAGGATTCCGGCTGGACATATTTAGCAATGAGGTATTCCGAGACATAGCGTGGCAAGCGCTGAAATTGAATTCGCTGGGCCAGCAACTTAAGAACGACGCGCTCCCCATAGACATTGCGAGCCTTTTGATCGAGAGCCGAGAGCGGATGGTCTTCGTAAAGTCCCATAGTTGAGCCCCGAGGATGTTGGCTAAAGATCCACGGAGTGTCGCCGCCGAATCCACGGCACTAAATTCCGAAAATGGCGTCGAGAGTCGGATTGTCGCGGCTGTACTCCGTTGTGATGGTTTCCTGTTCATCTAAATATCGTTGCGGATCAGCGACACCGCATTGTCGCAGTAGCAGGCAAGCTGCTTCGCGGAGCTGCCGGCGTTTCTGTTCGGCAAGGGCGACGAATTCCGGCCCCTTGATTTCCTCCTGTTTGGGATTATAGAGGGGCAAAAGCTCACGGTATTTCTGGCGGATATGAGTCGCGACCAGGGAATCGTGGGCGGATAGACCTAATAGCTGACACGCCTGTTCTCGGTTATCTGTGGGAAGAGGCTGCGCTTGTGCAGGAGCTTCTAACCGTGGTTCAGCCGGCGGAGATGCTAAGAGCGGGGCGTTACGCTTTTCGGCTAACCGCTGCTCGTGGTGAACCTGCTGCGGAGGCGAGGACGTCTGCCTCTCGGTCGGGGCTTCGAGTGGCAGAGCAAGTATCTCGGCAAGTTGTTTCAGAACTTGCCATTTGCGACCATCTTTGCTGTTTCTCGCACGGGCCAGGGCCTTGAGTTCCGGCCAGATTACCCGCCATCGCTGGTGGTGACGGCATTGTTGCAACTTAGCGAGGATAGCTGCGGGATCAATGGCGGCCTGTTCGTAATAAGTGCACAAGGAACGCACGCGCACGGATAAAACCGGGTCGCGACTATAGTGGCGCAGGCAGTAGTCCGCGATCCAGAAACGCTCTTGCTGAGCCAGCCGACCATCGGAACGGGCTAACATATAGAGCAAGCTGATCTCCAGGTCTAGCGGATCTATCGCAGGGGCAGGAGGCGGGGAAGGCGCCGTGGTGAGCGTAACTCTGGGGGCGGGCCGATTCGGCGTCGCTGCCGGTCCACTTGCTGGAGCGGGGCTGGCCTTCGGTGGAGCACCTGCTGCTGGCGCGGGCGAGTTCGATACGGGTTTCGCTCCGTGGGACTTTGCGGGCTGGATGTTGGTTTGAGCAGATGGGGCCGGCCGAGCGAATAGGTCGGTGACAGGCGACGGAGTCGGGGAAGGAGTCGTGGTAACCCGAGCTGGCGACACGGGCCGATTGGGAGTCGGTGCAGGTGCGCTTGCTGAAGAGGGTACGGGACCTGCTTTCGGTGGAACCACTGCTGCTGGTGGGGTCGAAGTCTTATGGCTGCCTGGCGAAGGCGACCGTGGCGGCGTAGCAGCAGAGGTGGTCATCGGAATCGGAGGCCGGGGCGATGTCGCCCAGGCAGACTGTTGCAGGCGAGCGAGTTCGCTTTCGATGTCGAACAGCGGCGAGGTCGGGGCAGCAACTGGCCAACCCGGAGCGGGCCCCAATAATAGTCGCCGCCAAAACGCCACGACACCGGTTACCTGGCGATACTGCCTATACAAGCGTTCCAGTTCGCGGTGAAGCTCGTCCTGGCGACGCAACGATTCGCGGGCCTGATGCATATTCTGCTGGTAACGTGTCTGCAAATGCGTCCATTCCTCGTACAGTCGCGGCGACACATCTTGCAAGCGCTTCGGTTCCTGCTGCCACGTCTGCAAAAACTCGCCACAGATTTGGAGCACGGCACGTCGCACCAGCTCGGCCCGCGAACCCAACTCCGCCGGCAAATGGACAAGCATTCGGCGAACCTTCTGAAGATTGTCCAGGCCGACCTGACGCAGAGTTTCAACCGTCTTCGGGCCAATGCCGGAGAACCGGTCCAGTTCCCTGACCGAAATGCGTGCCAGGCGTTGGTCGAGGGCTTCCTGTAGCAGACTGTGTTGTTGTTGACGCCAGGAGTCATTGAGCTGCGCCAGCTGACGGGCGACAGCACGTCGAAGCTTGTTGAGCTGCCTTCTGTCCCGGCGAACGCGACGACGCCAGCGACCTTCCGGCGAAAAGCTGTAAATGGCATACAGCAGGCCGGCTATACAACCCGCTCCCAGTAGCAGCAAAATCAGCACAACCATGACGCGCGTCTCCACGATGTCTGTAAGGCGTCAACTCCTCACTCATTTTCAGATGCCCAGGCAAGCGCGTCAAGCGAGAAGTCGCAGACCCTTTTGCGGTTGACGTTATCGCTATGGTTCCGCAAGATAAAACGCCAAGCCCGAATCTCCCCAATCCATCTTGAATCGCCCCAAAGAACGAACCTGACGAGATGACCCAGGGCGGCTACAAACTTCGGGAGCTGATCATGTGGCGGCGTCTGGCGGCACGACTATTCGCCACGAAATCCCTCGACGAACTGATGGCGGAAATTCACGGCGAGCAGCGTTTGCGTCGCGTCCTCGGGCCGGTTGGACTGATCACCCTGGGCATCGGCGCCATCATCGGTGCCGGGATTTTCGTCCTGACTGGTCAGGCGGCGGCGGAACACGCCGGGCCGGCCATCGTCCTTTCGTTTGTCCTGGCCGGCATCGGTTGCGCTTTCGCCGGACTTTGTTACTCGGAAATGGCCTCCATGATTCCGATTGCCGGTAGTGCTTATACATATTCCTATGCGACCATGGGCGAGTTGCTGGCCTGGATTATCGGTTGGGATTTGATCCTCGAATACTCCTTCGGTGCCGCCACCGTGGCTGTTGGCTGGACCGGCTATGTCGTCAGCTTCCTGCACGATCTGGGCATCTGGATTCCCCCGGAATGGACAGCTCCTCCGGGCACCCCGTTGGTTTACGTCCCTGAAGGGTTGCCCGGTTTTCGCGCCGGCTGGCAGGAACTCGGCGAGTCGCTCATCAATAGCCTGAAAGCTCGGGACATAGATTATTCCGCCTGGCAGCAAACCACCGCTTATTGCAATATCGTCGGCGCCGGCATTATTCTGTTACTTACCGCCTTGTTAGTCATTGGGATCCGGGAATCTGCCCTGGTCAACAACACTATCGTCTTTATCAAGGTGGGTGTGCTTGTGCTCTTTATCATTGCGGCCCTGGCGCATCTGCTGATGCATTTCGAGATTTGGCAACGCAACTGGCAGGAGTTTATCCCCCCCAATAAGGGGCGATTCGATAAGTATGGCTGGACTGGAATCCTGACCGGAGCCGGCGTGATTTTCTTCGCCTATATTGGTTTCGATGCGGTTTCCACTGCGGCTCAGGAAGCTCGCTATCCCCAACGCGACTTGCCGATCGGCATCCTCGGTAGTTTAGCGATTTGCACCTTATTCTATATTTCCGTTTCCGCGTTGCTGACGGCCTTGGTGCCTTACAAACAACTCAGTGTTCCCGATCCGATTGCTTTGGGTATAGATGCGACCGGTATCCAGTGGCTGAAGCCCATAGTCAAGATAGGAGCTATTGCCGGGCTTACCTCTGTGATGCTGGTGATGTTGCTGGGCCAGCCTCGTATTTTCTGGACTATGGCTCAGGACGGCCTGCTGCCTTCCTTTTTCGCACAGGTGCATCCATATTTCAAGACGCCTTATATCACGACGATAATTACCGGCATATTCGTGGCGATAATGGCCAGCGTTTTCCCATTGCGGGTTCTCGGCCATCTGGTCAGTATAGGGACTTTATTAGCTTTTTGCTTAGTTTGCGCGGGAGTATTAATATTGCGTTATGTGCGACCGGAGTTACCTCGACCGTTCCGCGCCCCGGGCATGCCGTGGACTGCCCTGCTGGGGATTCTGGTCTGCGGAGTGCAGATGTATGCCTTACCCTGGGACACCTGGCTGCGCCTGGTGGTATGGATGGCCCTGGGACTGCTGGTCTATTTCCTGTATAGCATTCGCCACAGCCGCGTAGGCCAACAATTCCGCGCCGCTGCTTTACCTCAGAACAATCTTAGTCAATAACGTTATGGGTTGAAGTTGAGCAGCGCTAGCCCTCGAGGGACTTGTAATGCAATCCGCGAAAGCAGGTCAGTTCCAGTGCTGCCATCCACGATGCCTTTGCCACCAACCCTGACGTAGCCAAAACTAATGGCATCGTCGCCCGGGCCGAGATTAATAGCCATATCCTTGGCAATGCTGAGATTTACCATATCCACGCGATCCTGACCACGGCCGGTGTTCAGAGACAGTCCGCCCTGAGTGGTGCCGGGCAGATTCAGGATTTGCGTACCGGCCAGGAGCACGCTGTCATCATCATCGCCGGTAATGATTTTCAAGTTGCCATTGATATTCATGCCGGTCAGCGACAGGGTGTCCGCATCGGGAAGAGCTCCCGCAGTCAAAATACTAAGGCCATGCTGGAAAGAACCACCATCTATGGTTAACAGGTCGTTGCCAGCACCCATATTGATAGTTACCCCGCCGACAAACACACCTTCTATCAATTCGAGGGAATCACTTCCGGTACCGGTTGTAATACTGGTCGTGCCTAGTACCTCCATGGTTTCGAGGTGTATAGTGTCGTCGCCGGAGCCCGTATTGAGGAGGAAAGTATTGGCGACTCGTAATGGTTCCAGTCGTGGTGGAGTACCCTGGATGCTGCCGCGGAGAAATATAGAGTCGCTTCCGCGACCGGTGCGTATAGACAAATCAGCAAACTGTCCCAAAGTTGCGGCACCGGGATTCACGCCAACTTGAATTTGAATCTGTGCCCGGGAACTCCGTGTAGCATCTATATCAACAGGACCGGAAAACGCGATATCCGTCATGCGAGCGAAGAAATTGCCGGTTCCTGAAACAACCCGCAACCGACCGGAAAAATTGCGAATTTGATTGACCCAGAGCCCGGCTCCGCCGCTGCCGAAGTTAATGGTTATATCGCCCAAAATTTGGGTTTGCGTCTGGTTAATATTTTGCAGGACAACCGTGTCATTCCCGGCGTTCATATTAATGCGAATCGAACCCAGGGGGTTGCCAGCAATCAGTGCAGTGAAGGGGGTATCACTGCCATTGATGGTTGTGCCGTTAAAACCGCTGATCATCAAAGCATTCGTATTAGTACCCAGTTGCTCAATGCGGATGCTGTTGTTGGCACCATCCCCCTGAATGATAAGGTTATCCAAACCGTCTTTGAAAACGGTAACATCACCATCGGGAACACAACGCGATTCTAAAGATTCGACAAGTAGCCCGATTCGCTTAGCCATGCTGCCTCTCCGTTCCGATCCAGTGGACTAAGTTCCTGGGAAATGTTAGATGCCTGGGTTCGCCTGGTCACTCACGGGAAATTGCGGAAAGCGGCCGGGCCTTGATTGCGCGATTGGAAGATGCGGTCCTGCCCAGTGCCGCCATCTATAGTTGCCGTCGGCCCGAAAAAGCCGTTGCCAAAAATGTTCGCAAAATCGTTGCCCGACCCCAAGGCAGCAGAGAGGTTAGCATAGAAGAAATTGTTGGAGACCTGGACCACATCATTGCCTGCGCCGGCATCTAACAATAAGTTGCCATAGAACTGGTTTCGCGCCACGGTAATGAAATCGTTGCCCGCGCCAGTTCGGATGGCGACGTTGCTATAGAAGCGCGAGCCGGTGACGGAAACCACGTCGCGGTCCGCGCGGGGGCCATAGGTATAGAGAAAAGTCAAGCCGTCAATCTGAGAGCTTTGCACCACTACACTATCGTTGCCGGAATTGAGGCTGACCTGTAAGTCGCCATGCAAGCTCGATTGCAGCAATTTCAAGGAACCATCCCCGGCGACCTTGACGAAGCGAACGCGGCCGCTGATCTGGCCGATGCCATCAGGGGACACTCCAAAGGTGGAGCGGAACATCTCGAAATAATCGTTGCCGCTGCCGCTTACCATATCAATGCCAATCCCGAAATCGCTCTGGCGGAGCAGCAAACGGTCATTGCCGGTACCGGCCCGATAATAGAGTTGGCCGTCGACGCTGGTGTTTAATACGCTAAGCAGATTGTTACCATCCCCAGCGATGAAGTTGACGTTGCCGACCAGAGTGTTAGGCACTATTGAGCCGTCTATAACTAAGCTGTCATTCCCGTCGGAGCCGCGCATCCAAAGTTGATCATCAATTTGCACATTGCTGGCGATACGGACGGAATTATTCCCGCGACCTAAATCCAGGCGTAAGGCCCCATCGATGTCGACCCCGTCAGTTAACTGAATAGTGTCATCGCCATCGCCGGAAGCGATAGCCAGGGTACCGTCAAAGGTGGCACCGGTGATGCTGACGCTGTTGGACCCACCTTGACCCAGGTTGAGCTGGACGCCGGGAGTGCCAGCCGGCGGGTTAGGAGATTGGCCCGGGCTGAAAAAGAGAGTATGGGGGATGGGTGTGCCGCCACCGCCACCACCGCCGCCACCACCACCGCCTCCACCGCGACTGACAATGTCGGGCAGGATGGCGGGATCGGCCACGAAGCTATTGTTTCCGCCAAACCCAGAGAACTGCAGAACGCCCGTCCAAGCTGCCAGTTGCTGTGCTCCGCCGCCCCCCCCGCCCCCGCCGAGATTAGCTGGCCGGCTATCGAAGTAATTCACCTGGAGGGTGTCGGGACCTTCGGCGAGGTTGATGACAATCTGGCGGGCGTTCACTGTGCCGGTTCCGAGGGGTGTAGTATCCTGAATGAGCAAGGCGGCCCAGTTACCGCCATTGAGGTCACCACCGCTGATCTGGGTCGAACCATCACCGTCAAAAACGAACAACCAGCGGCCGACGGGCGGCCTTATGTTCACGTCACTGAAAAACGGCGGGGCATCGTAGTTTCCTTGAGTCAACGGCAAGACAGCTAGGATGATGTTGTTAGCCAGTTCGTCGCCGACGATGAAGACTGTTTCGTCACCTACCGGATTGGGCGTCGAATTGATCGTGGGATCGAATAAGCTGATGGCGACGTTTCCCGCAGGGACAGTCCGATCCTCCAGTTGCTCGACCTGCAGGCGTGCTCGCCTCTGTTCCGCCATACGTCGTCTCCTCGACCCGCCAATGAGGACTAGACCACTCAGCAGACATTCGGGCGCTTCGTCCTGTCCGCTTAATTCCTTTGTAGCCTAAATCTAGTCCGGGCACAACTGCCCGACGTGCTTTTACTCATCGGGCCGGATGCCGGCGCTGTTACAATTGGCATAACGATCAGCTTTGTTACGTACCGCAACGGTGTGGTCAGTAGTGCCGGAGAAGCGAGGCGGCAAGGGATTGCTGCGTTGGGAGCGGGTGGGGCTGCCTTGTTCGTGGAAAGTGGCCACCGTTCCAGTTGACGCGGCAGGCTCATTGCCGAAAATGAGCCCAATACAGTCGCAAGCTCCGGCAACCAGTGGAAGCCGGCGATGTGCTGGCTGTCTCACGCGAAACTACGGTACGAACATGGCCAGAGTGCTGATTGCATCGGCGGTGCTGTGTCAGGAAGAAAGCAGCCATGTGCGGATTTTACGCCAGGCGGGGCACGAGGTAGTTTTCCCGCCACAACCCCGTCTGTTGACCGAAAGTGATTTGCTGGCGCTGCTGCCGGGCATCCACGCCACTATTGCCGGGCCGGAACCGTACACCGCCCGGGTAATGGAAGCGGCGAAAGATTTGCGGATCATTGCTCGCAGTGGCGTGGGTTACGATTCGGTGGATGTGTTGGCGGCGACGCAGCGGGGTATTGCCGTAACGATCACACCCGGCACCAACCACGACGCCGTCGCCGAACATGCTTTCGCGCTATTGCTGGTGCTGGCGAAGGATGTAGTCCGGCAGCACCAGGAGACGATCGCGGGAGGCTGGTCGCGGCAACCGACGGTGCCGGTGCGTGGCCAGACCCTCGGTATCGTCGGACTCGGTCGTATCGGCAAAGCCATGGCGTTGCGCGGTCTGGCATTCGGGATGCACGTGCTGGCGGCGGAGACGCAGCCCGACTGGGACTTTATTCGTCAGCACCGGATTGAGCTGGTCCCCTTAGAAGAGTTACTTCGCCGCTCCGATTTCGTCAGTTTGCATGCTCCGTACACGCCGCAGACGCATCATCTCATTCGGGCCGAGACGCTGCGGCTGATGAAATCGACGGCGTTTCTGATCAACACCGCCCGCGGCGGACTGGTCTGCGAGCGGGACTTGTTAGCGGCATTACAGACCGGCCAGCTTCGCGGTGCCGCACTCGATGTTTTTGAGCAAGAACCTCCTGACGACAATCCGTTGTTTCACCTACCGAACGTCGTGGTCACGCCGCACATGGCCGGAGTGGACACCCAGAGCCTGCGGGAAATGGCCGACATGGCGGCAGAGACGATTGTCCGACTGTTCCGCGGCGATTGGCCCGAAGATGGCCGCATCGTCAACCCGGAAGTTCGACCCCGGTTCTTCGCTCGTCCCGCTGAGTGACCACTGCGGTAGCCCGAACCCTGAGAAAATCGAGAAAATCGCAACTGCACGGTTGTCGGGAGCAGCGGGTTCAGCTTGCCCGGTATCCGTTTGTTGGCCGGGAGAACAAACCGGGCGAAAACCTGTCTGGTCGAGCGCTGGTCAATTCGAGTCGGAAATGGTAGGTTGCACCAGTTCGCGGATGCGCACGGCAAAATGGTCCTGGACGACGACGACTTCGCCTCGCGCGACCAGCACGCCGTTAATACGCAAATCCACCGGCTGGCTGATGTCGCGATCGAGTTCCAGGACCGAGCCGACACCGAGTCGCAATACTTCCCGCAGAGGCAACTTAGCCCGGCCCAGTTCGGCGGTGATGGTGACCGTGACCTTGTGGAGACGTTCCAGCGGGACGGGTGTTTCGGAAAGAGTCTTGGGCGTCAACTCCGGGAATTCGGCGGCATGAGCAAGGATTTCGTTGGTCTCGGGAGTGGCAGGCATGCTATTCCTCTCGTAGGGCAGCGATTTGCACGGCACGCTGGCTGCCGATTCGACCCGGCCAGGCGGTGTAGCGAACGGTGCCTTCTAACAGTAACAGCAACGGTTCTGAGAGGCGTTGCTCCAGCAGCAGCACGTCGCCGGTGCGAAGGTGTTGCAGTTGCGCTAAAGGAAGCTGCACTGCGCCCAGTTGCACTGTCAGTTGCAACGGCACGTCTTGCAAAAGTTCCTCCAGCCGTGTTGGAGAAGCCGGGGCAGTTGCGTCAAGTCCGGTCGCGGTTGGGGCGAAAAACTGCTGCACCACAGCCTCACTGAGTAACCAGAGTAGAAAACCGTCGGCGAAAGGCTCTTCGGCTCGCAGTTCGGCCAGCAGAAGGGCGGGTTGCTGGCGAAAGATCTGCGTGAAAGGTGGGGCCAGCTCGCGTGGTCCACGTTGCCATATTGGTGCCGGTTCGCTGGCCCAGCTATCCCGAGCGACTGCCAAGAAGGCGTGATCGAGCAGGTGTTCCCAGAGCGTCGTTTCGACGAGGGTCAGTGATCGGTCGGACGGCAGGGCTTCGCACTTTTCCCCGAGCCGTGCCAGCGTCCAAGCCAGGGCAAGCCGACGCGAAACCACCAGCAGAGAGTTAGCCGTGCTCGACCACCGCACCGGGTAAGCCAGAACCGCCTCAGGCAAGCCTGCCAGAGTCGGTTCGACGTAGGCGCGGCGAAGCGCATCGAGCCGCAACTTTGTCGTCAGGTGCATTTCGCGTCGGCAATAGTCGCCCCACTGGGTCAGGAACAGGGTCAGCCAGGCCCGCAGTGAGCGTTGCACTTCGGGGGGGTAGGGTTGCGGCAGGCGGAAATCATAAGGGGTCGCAGCCGAGCTCATTGCACGGTAAACTCTTCAAAATGCACCTGGCGGATCACTTCGCGTCCGTCGGGGTAAAGCATTTCGTTGAAGTGATCGCGAATTTCGCGGCGGATGCGATTGATCCCGACGGTGCCCCGTACCTCATCGAGGGTACGGTCGGCAAGGTAACTGATCAACCAGCTTTTCAGCGGTGCCTTGCGTTTATTGAGCAGTTCGTTGAGATTTTTCTCCTCGCTTTGCTCGACCTCCAGGACAATTTTCAGCCGCAGGTAGCGTGTCAGCCTTTCTTCGTGCAAATTGACGACCACATCTCCGAATGCAACAAAAGCCGTTTTTTCCTCCTTGCTGGCGTGGCTTTTTTGATTGGCTTCGCTATGGCTAGCCGGGCTGGTTGCCGAAATCAGCCAGGGAACTGCAAAACCAGCGGCGACGGAGGCGAGAGCAATGCCGCCCAGGAGAATCCAGCCGAGCAGGCCGCTTTTTTTCGGAGTGGCGGTTTCCTGTGCGGTTTCAGCCATGCGGAGCGCTTCCCGAAGGAGAAAATCCTCCGCTTGCCAGTTCGGCAGCCTAAGGTTGCCAACGCCCACCGAGACACCAAGACACGAAGGAAGAATCTGAGGGAGTGCCGGAGTAGGTCGTGTCCAGGTGTCTGCGTGGTCAGCCGCACCCGCTACGGCCAGGAGGGAGTTTCGGCAGAGAGTGCGGGTGAGCTTGACCAGGATTGACTGCTCCAGCGTGCAGCCGTGCCGAGGTGGGTCGCTTTCTCCAGTAAAGTTTAGCTCTTTGCCGCGGGTCGTGGGGTCGGCGTGGAGCGTTTCAGGTTCTTGAAGCGCTCGATGATCTGCGTGGCCAGGTCGGGGGGCATTTGTTCCAGGATTTTGGCGGCCCGGCTTTCGCGGACAAGGCTGAAGAGTTTTACCGCCGTATCCATGTTGCCGGTGTTGGCCATGTGTTCAAACAGTTTGGCGGCGCTTTCGGGAGCCATGTTGCTGACCCGCTCCGCCAGGGTCTCGAGATTCTTGCGCTCGTTCTCCTCAAACAGCCGCATCGAGCCTTCGAAATCCTTGACCCGTTCGGCTACTTCTTCTTTCTGGCGGAGCAAATCCTGGCGTTTTTCGTCGAGTTTGCGTGCCTGCTCTTCGAGGATGCGCATTTCTTCGCTGATCTGCTTCCGCAAGGCGTCGAGAGCAGCGCGTTCGGCACGGATGTCGTTGTAAAGCAGTTCGAGATTTTTCTGCCGGGTGTTGAGAAGTTCCTCCTGGCGGCGAAGCTCCTCGCGGCGTTTTTCCAGGGTAGTCATCAGCTGCACAGCGGCTTCCACCTGATGGGACTGCGGCAACCGTACGGCAACTCGTTCGCTGGCGGCGCTTTCTCCGCTGGCTTCGCGGGAATCGGCATCGGCAGCGGGGGAAGCGGCCGCATTATGATCGGGCGTGGCTGCGCTTGCTGGGGTCTCGCCCGAGCGACGGTGTTGCTGCCACCACCAGGAAGCACCCGCTGAGGCACCAAACAGAATTGCCCCAATCAGCAGATACAGCAGCACCCGCTTCATCGTCGGTTCTCCGCGAGGAAAATGGGCCGATTCGACAGCCCTCCGCCAGTTGCGGCTGGAGAGCGATCCGTGGCCAGGGACCAGGCCCGCAGGACTAGTTCGTCCAGCTGGCGCTGCTCATGCAAGCTTAGCTCACGGCGGAAATCGGCCAGTGCCTGCTGGCGAAGCCAGGCCAGCGCTTCCGCCTGGCGGGTAATCTCCAGACGTTGTCGGTGACAGTCCTGCCAGGCCTGACGCTGCTGCGTCTCTTGCTGCCTGGCCAGGTTCAGGATTTTGTCCAGGATGGTCAGATGCTCGGCCAGCCAGAACCAGTAATGCTCGGCGGGCACGGCTTCGCTGGCCGTACCGATCGCCTCACCGTGCCCGGCCGTCGCCTGCGAGCCAGCACGTGCCTGTGCGGAAAGACTCAGGCTTTCGGCATGGGCCTGCAGCGCCTGCAGCTGCTCTTGTGCTGCCCGCCAGCGGCGAAAAGCCTGTGCCTGTGCCAGCTCCGCTAGCCGTTGCCGTTGCCGTTGCACTCGCCATAGCGTTTCCAGACGAAAGCGAAAGCGTTTCATGGCGGTTCCCCGAGCGCGTGGCGGATTGTCCCTTGCGATTCGCCCTGGCGGAAGCCCGGATCACCCAGACACATAGACACGAAGCCAGGGACGGAGTTGGTACCTTGGTCTGTTGGCGTCTTCGTGCTCAGCCGAATCAGTCCCGCCGGGCAGATGATCGAAGGACTCTCCGTGCGTGCCTGGTAGCAGGAGTTGGTGCGGCGTTTAATTGGCAGCATGGGATGTCCTAGCCGACCAGGCGGCGGCGAGACGTTGTAAAGCAGCGCGGGTTTCGGCGAAATCGGAGCGTTCGCCGAGAGGCTGCCTCAGAAATTGCCACAACGCCGGTTGCAATTCCAGAGCGCGATCCACCTCGGGATTGCTTCCTCGCACGTACGCCCCGATCCGCACTAGGTCTTCGACTTCGGCAAGCGTGGCGATCATCGCCCGCACCTGCTGCGCGGCCAGAGCGTGGCTCGGTTCGATGACCTCACGAGCGACCCGGCTGATGCTGCGGCTGATGTCAATGGCGGGATAATGTCCTTTTTCCGCCAGACGCCTGTCCAAGACGATATGCCCATCGAGAATGGCGCGACAGGCATCAGCGATCGGCTCCTCCAGTTCATCGCCTTCGACCAGCACCGTCAGCAGCGCCGTGATGCTGCCCCGCTCGGCGGGACCCAGCCGTTCCAGCGTCGCCGCCAGCAGTTGGAACACGGACGGCGTGTAGCCACGACTGCTCGGTGGCTCGCCCAGGGCCAGTCCCAGTTCGCGCTGCGCCATAGCCAGGCGGGTCAGGCTGTCCAGCAGCAGCAATACCTGCCGACCTTGCTGGCGAAATTCCTCGGCCAGCGTTACCGCCAGCAAAGCTGCATGCACACGCATCAGCGGCGTCTGATCGCTGGTGGCCACGATCACTACACTGCGGGACAGCGCGGCGGCGAGGTTGTCCTCGAGAAAGGCCCGCACTTCCCGGCCACGTTCGCCGATGAGGGCGACCACCACGACCTCGGCTTCGGCACCGCGGGCAATTTCGCCCAGCAAGGTGCTTTTGCCTACACCGCTGCCGGCAAAGATACCCACCCGCTGTCCCTGACCGAGCGTCAGCAGACCATCAATGGCTCGTTGCCCGGTCACAAAAGGTCGGCGAATTCGTGATCGGCTCAGCGGCGAGGGGGCCAGGCCGTTTCTCACTGCAATGAAGGTCCCCGGAGGCGGCGGCTTACCGTCGAGTGGACGACCCAGGCCATCCAGGACGCGTCCGAGCAAGCCCGGTCCGAAGGGGAATCGCAAAATCCCGCCTCCGTGCCGCACTTCCGTGCCAGCAGCCAGGGCGGTGATCGCCTCAAACGGTGCCAGAATAGCCGTCGCCTCGCGAAAACCGATCACCTGGGCTGGCACCAACCGTTCCTGGTCGGCGCGGATCAGGCAATAATCCCCCACGGCCGCGGGCAAGCGACAGGTAAGCACACTCCCTTGCACACTTTGCAAGCGACCGACCAGAGTTGGTGCCCAGGCCTGGCGTACTGCCTGCCGCAATTCAGCCAGTCGTGCCCGATTCCAGCGCATCCGCATCCATTCGCTGCTCCAAAGCCTGGCGGCAAGAGCGAAGCCGTTCCGCCCAGCGCCACCAGGCAGTGATGTCCCCGCATTCTGCCCGATACTCCCCTCGCCGCAGCCGGCTATCAGCCACGAGGTTCCACCCGGCCACCAGTTGCCGCAGACTTTCCGGCGCCTGCTGTTGCCACCAATCGCAATCCGCCGGATGCAATGCCAGGGTGATTTTGCCACCGTTGCCCAGCAGTGCGGTCAGTTCTTCTATTCGGCGTTGCCAGACCGCCGCGGGAAGGGGCAAGGTCTGGGCCAGGGTCTCTTCCCACAAGATACAGGCCAGTTCCAGCGCCAGCCGTGGCACAGCCTGTCGCAGCTCCCGCAGTTGCAGGTGCAATTGTTCGACGGCGTTCTGCATGGCCGACTGCCAGCGCTTCAGCGCCTCCGACACTTCCGCATTCGCCGCCGGTGAAGCGGTATCAGTTGGTGCTCGTCCGCCGGGTGACGGTTCCGCCGGGCCATCGGCGGTCACTTCGACTCGCAGCAGTCGGCGCGGTAAGCGCAATAGATATTCGCTCATTGTCCTCTGGTGACCTGCCCGTGTCACTCGTTCTCAAATGCGAGTTCGCCGGCCAGATCCAGCCGCTGCATGGCATCCGTCAATTGCTTCTGGGCTTCCTTGACCTGCGTCTGGGTAACGCCGCCGAGGAATTCCATTTCTTCGTCCAGGGCTTCCTTGGCGCGGCGGGAAAGGTTCTTGCGGACTTTGTCGCGTACCGCTTCGGAAGTTCCCTTGATGGCCAATGCCAGCGTCCGCGAATCTACTTCCGACAACACCCGTTGCACGGAACGGTCCTGCAGGCGCACCAGGTCGTCAACACGATACAGCAATTCCTTGACCCGGGCTGCCAGTGCAGGATCGCTTTGTTCGAGAGCGGCGAGGACTTCTTTGCGGTCGCTGCGCTCGAGTTGCCGCAACAGCGCGGCGGTACGCTCCGCCTGGCGGTTGCTGAGCGCCAGTTCGGGGTTCTCCGCAAGGAGAGCGACTTTGCGAAGCACGGCCTGGACGATACTTTGCAACACTGCCGGCGGAGGAAGTTGCAGCTGTGCCAGACGCAGCGAGGTTTCCCGCCGCAAGTCTGTGGGCAATCGCCGCAACACCTCGGCTGCCTGCTCCTGGGACAGGTGATGCACGACGATCGCAATAATCCGCGGTTGCTCCTCGTTCAGTGCCGCCGCCAGAAAGGTCGGAGGAATTTCGGTCAAGAGCCGTACAGCATCTTCGCGAGTTTGCTCGGCCTGCTGTAAGCGTTGGCGGAGCTGGGCCGCTTCCACTGCTGTAGTCGTGCCCACTTCGACCGCGGCGCTTCCGGACTGGCTTATGTTGGCCGGTGCTGTTTGCCCGTCGGCTTGCAACAGCGTCTGGATTTCCAGCAAGGCCTGTTGCTGCAATGCTGCCAGTTCCGCTGTGCCGGAAAGTTGTCGCATGGCCTGGCGCAGCGCGGTCGCCTGCTCCGTCTGGAGCCGTTTGAGCACTTCCTCAGCGGCCGGGCCCAGGCTCGCCAGCAGCGCTGCCGCTTTGCTGATCGGATTCATAGCCTGTCTTCGTGCGCGCTCCAATTCGGCCGACTGCCAGCGCAAGCCGACGCGCTCAAGTCTAGCATGGAGTCCACTCAGGCGGCGGCACGCATCGCCGAACGCGCTGGGGTAGTTGTCGGCGTCGTCGCTGCCGACGCTGCCGGACTGGACGGCGAAGATTCCAGCCAGCGGGCAATAACCCGCGCCAGCAGTTCCGGATTCTTTTGGGCGAGTTCACTCAGTGCCGGGGTCTGGGTCGGGGCAGCAGGGGCAGCGGTGCGGAGACTGCGTAACAGCATCCAGGCAAAGGCCAATCCGGCCAGACCTGCCAGCGGCAGGGCCAGTTGCTTCGCCAGCGCCAGGTAACGCTCCCACTTTTGCGCTTCCGCCAGATCCGTGTCTGGGGGGATGGTCTCGGCGGGCTGCAAACGTGCCTCGCTAACTTTGATTTCGTCGCGCCCCGCCTTAAAGCCGACCGCCTGCTTGACGATCTCCTGCACGTCGGCGAGCTGGATCGGGGGCTTGCCGCTCGACTGTCCCGACAAATCCACCATCACGGCCACCGTCAGGCGTTCGATCTGGCCGGCGGCCTGTACGCGGGTGATCTCGGTTTTCGGCGGCGGGTAGTATTCCGTCGTTTCCGTTTCCCGCTGCTCCGCCGAAGTCTGGCCGGCGCCGGCTCCAGCCCGACCCAGATTGCTGCTCGTACCAACCACCCCCCGTGCTACCCCACTCGAACCACTGCTTTTCTCGTTGACCGTTTCCGATCGGCGGATGGGTTTCTGATCCAGGTTGTAGGTTTCGGTCTTTTCCGTCATGGACTGAGTGTTGAACTCCACGGTCACGCGAACGATGGCCTTGCCGGGCCCGAGAACCGCAGCGAGCATGCGTTCCGCTTCGCTGGCCAGATAGGCCTCATACTCCCGTTTGCGTTCCAGCAAGCCACCCGCCAGTCCTGCTTCGCCTACTGGTTCCGAAAGCAGTCGGCCATTGTGGTCCACAAGGGTGACGTTTTCGGGCGACAGGCCTTCGACACTGCGAGACACCAGAGCGGTAATGGCGGCAGCGGTGCTGCGCGGTAAGGTCCTGCCAGGTTTCAGCCTCAGCATGACGCTCGCGGTTACCGGCTTGCGTTCACGAATAAACGGGCTCGGTTCCGGCCGACTTATATGCACCCGGGCGTACGCCACCGGTTCCAGTTGCATAATGGTTCGGGCCAGTTCCGTCTGCAAGGCCCGTGTGTAGTTGATTTGCTGCAAAAAGGGGGTCAGGCCGAAGGGCGTGCTGTTGTCAAACAAATCGTCAAAGCTTTTGCCACCGTGGGCGGGCAATCCCGCTCGTGCCAGGTCCACCAGAGCCTGCTGGTGATGGTTCACCGGAACCAGAATGGTCGTGCCTTGATTTTCCAGGCGGTAGGGGATGTTCTGCGCCTGTAAGCGTGCGGTGATCGCCCCGCTATCTTCCAGGGTCAGGCCGCTATACAGGACGCGGTACTCCGGCTGCATGGCCCAGTACACCAGAGCGATAACTGCCAGGAGAAAAACGGCAGCGAGTGCGGCCAGCGTGATCCGCCTCGCCACGCTCAGCCCCTGCCAGATGCGCAGGAAATTTTCACGCAGTTGTGTCCACATGGCCGGAAGTTTTCCCGGGAAAATCCATCTCCTACGCTCAGACCGATACCTCTGGCTGCGTTATCGTCAGACCGACCAGGCCAATGCCGGTCATTGGGTCCGGCGAGTTGCTGTTCGGGTCTTACCCTGGCGGGCGGGCTCCTACGTTCCGGTATCACAGTGGCATCCGCACAATCTCCTGGTAGGCCTCGGTCAGACGGTTGCGGATTTCCAGCAGGAAGCGAAAAGTCAAATCCGCCTGGGCCAGTTGCAAAAGCACCTCGTGGAGATTGTCCGTCTGACCCAGGGCGAGCGCTTGTACGGCCTGGTTAGCCTGCAGGTGCGTCTGACCGACCTGCTGCAGTAAGTCCTCGACCAGTTGGGCGAACGGTAGCGGTGCCGGGCCGCTTGCTGAGGTTCGCACCTCCGGCACAGCGACCGGAGTATAGCCCAGCCCGCCAATTCCGCTCACTTGCATCTTCGACGACCTTTCTGCCCGAGCGTGGCTGATTGTTGTTGCTGCGCCTCACGGCAGGCGGAGACCGGCTGCTTGTGTCTCCGATGCGGCTAGCTTTAGCCACGCAACAACACCAAAGCTTGCTCCATCATCTGGCGGAAGGTCTGCAGCACTTTCAAATTCGCCTCATAGGCTCGGCTTGCGGTTAGCAAATTCACCATCTCCAGCGGCAGGCTCACATTCGGATAAAGCACGTAACCATCGGCATCGGCGTCTGGATGACCCGGTTGATAGACGCGAACGAAATCGGAGGGGTCGTCCTCAATCCCGGCCACCTGCACGCCGTGCAACTCGGGCTTACCAAGACGGTTGCGGAGCACCGCCTCGAAAACGACATCTTTCCGCCGATACGGCCCGCCCGAGATCGACCGGGTGGAAAAGGCGTTCGCGAGATTGTTGGCGATCACTTCCATCCGCAGCCGTTCGGCACTCAGACCGCTCGCACTGATCTGCGTGATCGCGAAAATATTATCAAAACCCATCGCTGTTCTCCGCCATGTACAGGCCGGCTTCTCTCCCGTCGGGCTCAGCGAACTTCCAGCTGGCAAGCTCACCATCGCCATACATCGCAGCGAAGCAGCAGGGCTGTGTTACCGGCCGACGATGGCGCTGCGCAGTTCGCCGAGGCGCAGGGCCAGTATCTGCACATAGGTCTGATACAGCAGGCTGTTTTTCGTCAGCAGCGAAATTTCCTGAGCGATGTCCACGTTGTTACCATCAGCCCGTGCCGGACTTCGCATGTCCGTCTGGATAACGGGTCGGATGGTCCGCGATGCCGCGCTGGATTGGAGTTGTTTGGCCAGCTCCTCTTCGAATCGCACCACCAGACGCTGGTAGCCGGGGGTGTTCACGTTGGCCACATTCTGAGCGATTGCCCGGTGCCGCAAGGCGCAGGCATCCAGGAGTCGGCTCAGCAGTTCTGCCTGGGAAATGTTTCCGAGCATGACCTCGGCTCCATGCTGGCATTCTGCAATCAGTGCAATCCGCGGTGGCGACCGGACTGCGGCGCGACCCCGGCAAGTTGTGGCAGCTGGGCGATGCGCCCACAGACGAAACGACCATACTCTCAGGGACGCGCAATCGGCGGACGCATGGGCCGTTCCTCCGTTGCCCTGCCGCAAGTATCGGATAGACAACTGCGCGGGCTTTAGGGAATGCGCCGCCTGTACCAGGGATACCGAGTTTGCCAGAAAGCGGCGGGGCGCTTATCGAACCCAAGCCGCCCTCGAGGCCAAGCATTGTCTTCTGCAAACACGCATCCGCGCCTGGGCAAAAGCAGCAGTCGTCAGTTCGCCGTGGTGATGGAACGGGATTTTGGCAGCGGGGTTCGCCTTCTGTGCAAACGCATTCTCACGCGCGAACAAGAGCGGGGGCGTGAGCCCCCCGTGGTTACACGACCGCGATTGCAACGGCGTTCGCCAACGCACCGCCGTCGGCAGTCTGCCGAACAATTGCGGAAGCGCCTTTGCAAGTGCGCTTGCCGAGCCACGGCGGGCTGATACCCGCCGCTCTTGGTGCACGTCGTTCCCCGGACGGTGAAAAAGCGACTTTCGCGCTGCACAAACGCGTGTACAGCCAAGAGCGGGGGGCGTAACCCCCCCGTGCTTGCGGCAACGTGATTGCAACGGCGTTCGCCAACACGCCGGGCGACAGTCTCCCCAACAGTGGCGGTAGCGCCTTTACAAGTGCGTCAGCGCGACACACGGCGGGCTTACACCCGCCGCTCTTGGCGCTGCGCGGGACGAGCGTGTCCGAATATGCACGTAATCGCGCCGGCCACACGATTACCGGTCACACGGCGGGCTCACGTCCGCCGCTCCTGTGTATGGCGTTCGTTCGCCGGTGAAAAAGCGACTTTTGCGCTGCACAAACGCACATTAGCGAACAAGAGCGGGGGGGCGTAAGCCCCCGTGGTTACACGACCGCGATTGCAACGGCGTCCGCCAACGCACCAGCGACAGTCTCCTCAACAGTGGCGGTAGCGCCTTAGCAAGTGCGTTTCCCGTCCCACGGCGGGCTCACGCCCGCCGCTCCTGGTAGGTAGGTCGGTGCATGGCAAGAGTTGTCATTCACCGACAAGGGTCGGCAGAACACGCAGGAGGGGAGTCAGGTTTTCAACCCAGCAAGTCGCAGGGCTGGCAGGATGGTCGATTGTGTCTGAACACACCTGGTCATGTTTTCAGCACAGTAAGTCGTGAGGTCAACAAGCCGCCCGCAGTCGGACGCCAAACGTACAAGAGCGTGGGCTACGTTCACAACGAGCAAGGGTAATTCGAGTTTGCTTTGTACGCGTTGCGACCGCATTGCAAAAAATGCTGCGGGAAGGGGCAAGGGTGATTCGAGTTTGCTTTGTACGCGTTCCAAGGCTACCGGCTGAGCTACGTTTTCAACGCAGCGAGGCTGGGTCACGACATGGTGGTCTTTCGCAGGTCTATGAGGGATCGGCGTTGGTTGTAAACTCGGGCCAGCGGCGGTAGCGGAGCGCCAAACAGGAAGGCGGTGGCGAAGAGCCAGTTCAGAAAGGTTTGCCGCCAGAAACCGTTTTGCTGCCAACGCCGCGGGGAGACGAAGACGGTGGAGCGAGCGAGTGCGAGTTTGCCAAAGCGTCGCAGTCGGCGCGATAAGAGGGCGTCTTCAAAAAGTGGGACTTCGGGAAAACCGCCGCTCTGGAGAAAGATGTCGCGTCGGACGAAGATGCCCTGGTCGCCGTAGGCCAGCCCCAGGAGGCGAACGCGTGCTTGAGCCGCAGCGTCGAGGCAACGGAACTGCCAATGTGCATCTTCGTGACGCTGACGGAAGCAGCCAGCCACCAGGTGGGGACGTTGTAACAACTTCGCAGCTTCAAAAAGGGCTCCGGGAGCGAGGCGACAATCGGCATGAAGGAAACAGAGAAATTCCCCGCGTGCCCGAGCTGCGCCGAAGTTCATCTGGCGGGCACGTCCGCGTGGGGCAAGAAAAACCCGGTCGGCGAGGGTAGCGGCGATGCGAACGGTGGCATCGTCACTACCGCCGTCCACCACCAGGATTTCGCCGGGCTGACATTGGCGCGCGGAAAGTATGGCATCGGCGAGGTAGCCTTCCTCGTTCCAAGTCGGAATGATCACGGAGAATCTGGCAGCGGGTGTGATCAGGGGACGGTTACCGGGCTTGGGGAATTCAGGCGGCGTCGGCGAGACTGGTGCGTGTCCCGCAGATGCCACGCTTGGAAGCGCGAACAAAGCGGATGAATTCCCGTACCACATCAATATGTCCCAGCTCGGCTTCGACCCGCACTAAAGCCGTCGGCACACTCAGGTTTTGCAGATATACCATATGGTAAAGTCGGCGGATGGCGTCGATTTGTTCCGGACGAAAACCAGCACGGCGCATACCGACGACGTTGATGCCTCGCACCTGATTGTGTCCCTGTTGAATGATAAACGGAGGAACATCCTTGGAAACCGCGGAACAGCCGGAAATCAAGCTCAGCCGACCCAGCCGACAATGCTGATGCACTGCCGAATTGCCAGAGATATAAGCCTGGTCTTCCACGACACAGTGCCCGGCGAGCAAGGCGTTGTTGGCGAAGGTGCAGTCGTTGCCGACCTGGCAGTCATGGGCGATGTGGCAGCCGACCATAAGAAAATTGCGATGGCCGATGCGCGTTACTCGTGCCTGAGCCGTGCCGCGATGGATGGTAACGTTCTCGCGGATGATGTTGTCGTCGCCGATCTCGACGGCGGTTGGCTCGTCGCGATACTTCTGGTCCTGCGGTCGTTGGCCGATGACCACGTTACTGGCGATGAGGTTGTTCCTGCCGATAATGCATGGGCCAATGATGTGACAGTGCGGGCCGATCACTGTGCCGCGACCGATTCGCACCGGGCCTTCCACCACGGTATAGGGGCCGATGCGGACGTCGGCATCGAGTTGCGTTTCGGCCGAGACGATAGCCGTCGGGTGAACGAAAGCCGTCTTCGCGGTCATGGTCGCTCCTCAGCTGCGACAATCCCGCCCGTGGTATTCGTGCGTTGTTGCCAGCCAGGTGATGGAATGAATCAGTTGGCATGCAGAAAAAGCCCGGCCGGGAAAGATCGCCCCAGTGGTTTGTCCGTTGGCTGCTGTGGGGAGATCAGCGCCGGTAGCCGAGCTAGCTTTGCCGCGAACTATATAGTGCGGCGTGGAGTTTGCAAAGGCGAATTGGCGGGGATTAGGCGATGCCGGTGGCGATTTCTATCTTGCGGGCCGACGGGTGGGTTTGCTACAAAGATGATTTGCAGCTTAGTCAAAAACGGGTCAGCGATGCAGCACATTTACTGGATTCTTCCGGAATCCGTGGGAGGTCGCTGCGGTCCAGCAGCGGCACCGTGGGACTTGCCGAGCTGGGCAGAGGCCGGCATCGGCGGGATTGTGTCGTTGGACGATAGCGGTGTTTTGCCGGAGGAAATTCAAGCGGCAGGATTGGCACATCTGCCTGCGTATTGCCCGATGATTCTGCTGACGACGCCGGAATTGCAACGCGACTTTCTGCAGCGTTTACCCGCGGTATTTCGCTTTCTCGACGAACAGGCGAAACGGGGTCGCAAGGCAGTGGTTCATTGTTTCCACGGAATGGATCGCACCGGGGCAGTACTGGCGTGTTACCTGATACACCGATTCCGATGTTCGGCTCAAGAGGCGATAGCAGCCGTGCGACGCGTTCGTCCGCAGGCCATGAGTGCGGATGGCTACGAAGAGGCGGTTTTCCGTTTTGCCGACGAATTGGCCGCCGGCAGTTGCATTTTTGGTCGCTATCTGGGAAAATAACTTTCGGAAACTGCGACCGGCATGGTGTTCCAGGCGGCGATTTCAGGCGCGGGGGAATTGAACATGCGGCAACCAGTAAGGGCGGTGCGAACTGGTAACGATGTGGCGAGGAGGTGGCCGGCAGCAGCCAGTGGTCGGCGCGGCAGACCCTGCTTCCTTTTGGCGGCGGTGTTGGCGTTGTGGAGCGAAAGCGCCTGGGCGGACTATCTGGTATTCCGCATCAACGTCGGGGATACCCAAGGCCCGACGCAAGTGGCGGGGCAACCCGGCGCGCCAGGGCAGGTGGGAGTTCCCGGCCAACCTGGACTCGGAGCGCCGGGCTTCGGAGTCGGCGGACTTGCGCCCGGCGGTGTACCTGGCGGGGCACCCGGATTTCCCGGAGGAGCGCGAGGCGGTGTCGGCGAAGGGATTCCGGGTCAGCCCAACCCACCGGGCCAGCCGCAGGAAACGCCGGGTGCTGCCGAATGGTTCCTGGCCGTCTTGTCAGGTGAAATCGTCGCCCGTTCGCCGCAGGGGCCGTTTTTGTTCCGCTATGACGGCGGTCAGTTCCCGTTCCACCCTGGAGTTGGTGTAGCCAACATGGCGGAGATCTACCCGATTCAAGCCCCGTCCCTGAGCCGAGAATTCGACGAACTTGTCAAGAAGAAGAATCTGGCCCAGAAAGCGCCGGCTGAACTCGTCCGCTGGATGCTGGAACACTGGACTTATCGCCCGGGCACCGGTTTCGACATGCTCAAGAAGCTGGAGGATCAGCTGCTGGCCTGGGAAAAAGCGGGTTTGGACAAGTTGCCCGAAGCCGATCGAGCGGTGATCCGTCGGCTGCTGGAGACGCGACAGGCAGTGCACGAGGACTTGCCCGATGCGAACGACCTTGTAAGCCGACTGGCGCCGCTGACTGGCGGGAGATTTGTGCTGACTGCCCGCGGCCATTATGCGATCATTCATCTTCAGCAGGATCAGAAGCAGGCGGAAGACACGCTGGAACGGCTGGAACGGTTGTACAGCGGTCTGCATTACTGGTTTGCCTATCGCGGCACGCCACTTCCCAGACCGCCACACCGGCTGGTAGTCTGGCTGGCCGAAAGTGTTCCAGCATATCGCAAGATGCGGCAGAACCTAGGAGAAACTCGGCCGAGCACCGCCGACGGTTTCTATGCCGCCGCCGATAAGGTTCTGGTGCTTTCTCCGGCGCGAACCGACCCGGCCTACGTGCGGCTGCAAAGTCGGCTGCAGGATATCAATGCCCTATTACTCGACATCGGTAACAAGATTCTGTCGCAGCTTTTCGGAGGGCAACCGGTGCCGCCGGAATATCAGCTCAGCTTAGAAAACCTGGCCAGGCCTAACCCCCAGCTCAAGAAACTGCTGCCGGTTATCGAGAAACTGGCCACACAAGACCCGAACGCGATGGCGACGCTGAGCCTGGCGCAGATCGTGTTGAATTCGTCGCCGGCCATTTATGAAGAAGGGATTGTCGCCACGATCACCAGCGAAGGTGCCCGCCAGTTGCTCGATGCTACCGGGGTGTTGCCGGCACGGGTGCACCTTCCCGATTCGCTGCGGGACGGTTTCCTCGCCCTGGTGGAGACGCCCAAAAGCAATGGCGAATTTCGAGCGGCCAGTTTTTACAGCGGTCTAGGCAACCCCCACTGGGTCTATCTGCCTGTTTTCAACTTCTTCACCAACGAAGACCGACTGAAGAAGGGCGAGGTCGTTTTCAACGAAAAGACGCAGCACGAGGTTAAGATTCCCGTTAAGCCGGTGGCCTTGCGCGAGGTCTTGATGGCAGCGAATTATCGCGAAGCCCTGCAGGCCAAACCGGAGCAACGCGATGTGCTCCTGCTCAAAGCTCAGGCCGAAAGCTGGGCCCTGGTCTATTTCCTGGCCCAGACGCGTTGGCAGCAACTCTTGCATTTTTACGACGAACTCGGCCGACTACCTCGCGACATGGCCATTAATCCCGAAGTAGTGGCAGGCATATTCGCCAGCGTGTTCGACCTGGCGGATTCCAGACAGCCCGACAGGCTCGACGAGAGCAAATGCCAGCGTCTGGAGCAGGAATGGCTGGCGTTCATGCGGAAGCAATCGCTGCCGATGCGGCTGCCGGCTTACGTGGGCGGTAACACCCCGCCTGCCGCGAATCCGCCGGGCAATCCTGGTTTCAAACCGCCCCAGCCAGGCGGTGGCTACCCGATGCCGTGATTTCTTCGCCCGGCCTCGCTTATTCCATCGCGAGCCCTGTCGTGCTTGCAGCATCGGTGATTTCCAGGCCCGCAACGCCGCATAGTCCAAACCTTTGTTGCATCCGCTACCACCGGCATTCTCGTAACCCCAGGCAGTGTGTGCATAGCGCCGACAAGCGGTTGGGCTGAACTCGTCGTCAGGTTCGCGACGAAGCTTACCACAGATTCCGGCGGAATTGCAGGCGCAGGCTCGTCAGTTGCCGGAATCGCTTTCTTCCGCAAAACAGCTGCGCGGAAACTGACGAGCGGCAACGCCCCTTTGGGCAAAGGAAGGAGACGATGCTACGCACAAAGTGGAGCTGGTGGAAATCGGCGCTGTTGGCATGCACCGCCTGGCTTACGGTGGTCGGGCTGGGTTGCCATCATTACGTCTGCGACGGCTGCGGGGGATGCGGGGGGAGCTGTGCCGGCGGCAATGTTTATGTTGTCCCGGCCGATCAAAAATCGCTCCTTCAGCCGCCGCCAGCCGAGACTATTCGCAAACTCCCCACACCGACGCAATAACGCTTTACCCTGGACTGCGGCATTAAGACCGGTTTGATCCGCCGTAATTCTGCCCATCGGTCTGCAACAAGCGCATCAACTTATCATGTCGCTGGAGTAGCGAACCGTGGAGTTGTTTCCACGGTTGATTTTTTGCGCCGACACCGTTCCGCACGCCCGCGTCGGAGGCGACACGGGGGCATTCTTAAGCTGCCTGCGCGAACGCGGTGAAGCGGTAGCGGGAACCTTCGACGTAAGCCGGGTGAATTTCGATGCTGATCCAGCGACGGCCGAGCAGTTCGGCCACGTAGCCGGTGACGTTGCTTCCCGCAAACGGGTCGAGCACCAATTGGCCTGGCCGCGTCAGGAAGCGGATGAAAAACTCGGGCAATTCCGGGGGGAAACGAGCGGGATGGATCGGCAGACCAGCTTTGCGGCACGCCTCGAGGTAGGGATCGCGTGAGCGAGTGTTGGGCAGCACCAGGATGTTCGGCGAAATAGCGCCGCCGTTATCACGCCGAAAATGCGGCGAGATGGCATGCTGCGATGGCCGCAATTGCGGCCGATAACCTTCCCGCAGCAATCGCTGCATCGAGCCACTGTACGGACGCAGCACTCGCCGATTGTCGGCGTCGGGATGCGGTGTCTTGCTGAACCACCAGATGAAACTCACGGCGTCCTTGAGCCGGTTGCGACGGATGGTCACCCACTCCGCGGGTGTCGGCAGCCGCGAAGGGTTGTACCAGTAACATTCCTGCGCCAGGTGAAACCGTTCCGCCAATCGCAGCACCAGCCGATACGGTAACAGCGAGCGCGTCGGTTGACCACGATTCCAGGCGCCGCCCATCTCCAGAACGAAGCTCCCATCCGGACGAAGGATCCGCCGGATTTCGTTCGCAAAGGGCATGAACCAGTCCAGATACTGTTCCGCGTCCACATTGCCGTAAGACTTGCGACGACGCAGGGCGAAAGGCGGCGAGGTCAACACCAGGGAGACGGACTCATCCGGGAGGTTTCGCATCAGTACAAGTGAATCCCCCACATATGCCGAGCCCCAGCGGGTGCAATACGCCGGCGGACAGCCTAGCGAGAGCATTTCCCCGTCCATGCCTTCCCTCGTTGCCATCGCCAGTTCAGCACCGGCCTGCTTGGCGGCCGTGAGAATCGGCTGGCATGTTTTTTGGGCCGATTGGCATGCCCGAAGCTCGCCGGTCTGGCAAGGGCACTTGGGTGAAATTGCCGCCTGGTACCTCCGCACGCCCTCGGCAGCATTCCAATTCGCCTATAGCAACGGGCACGGCTTGAAAATTTTGGAAAGTCTGGTAAAATCGGCTTGTCGCGCAAAAGTAAAAAAGGAGAAAACCTATGCGGTACTGCCAAAGGGGGCAGCTGCGAGTCGAGCTTTTGGAAAGCCGGTGCAACCCAGCCGGGACGGTTAGTGTGGTGCAGACAGGGAGTATCGTCCGGCTGATTGGAGACGCAGCGAACAACGGCGTTGTGGTGACGGCGACGGGCGCCAACTCGCTGACCATTACGGGCGACGCCACAACTTCTATTGCCGGATCAACTTCCGTCAGCGGCGTAACCCGGATTTATCTCGACCTGGGCGACGGTGACGACACAGCTTCCGTGACCGCCCCCATCCCCTTTGCCGGACAGGTGATTGCACGTCCAGGCAAAGGCAACGACGCGATCAGCATCGGCAACGGCCAATATGACAACTCCATCGTGGTGCTCGACGACCCGGGCGACGATCAGGTGGCTTTGACAAATGGGATTTACAATGGCCAGGTGATTCTTCGCACCGGAGGTGGTAACGACACCGTGGTGGCTTCCTTGAGTCCGTTCAATCGGGACTTCCAGCTCAGCACCGGTCGCGGCGACGATCTGGTGCAAATAACCCAATGCACGTTTGCTGACCGCGTAGTCCTGCACACCGACGACGGCAACGATCGGCTTGATGTGGCCAACACTTCATTTGCCGTTTTCTCGCTGTTTGATTTGGGCAGCGGCCATGACAAGGCCAACTTTAACACTGTCTCCTTCCCGTTCGGCAAGCCCGTCAGCGTGCTCATCGGAGGACTCGGCGTCGACCGGGTTACGCTGACAGCGGTTACCGGCACGCTGATTACGAACGGGTTCTTCCCGTAGCCTTCCGAAATCTACTCCTACTCGCTGCTTGCCTTCATACGACGCCCCCTACGGCCTAACTGCTTGGGTAGCATCCGAAATCTGCTCGCTACTCGCCAGGAAATCTGGGCCTAATCTATTCCGCATGCGACTGATACCGGTTCTGGATATTCTGGGCGGGCAGGTAGTACACGCAGTGGCGGGTCGGCGAAACGAATACCGGCCGGTGACCAGCCGCTGGACACGTTCGTGTCAGCCGATCGACGTGGCCAGGGCTTTGCACGACGCCTACGGCTTTCGCGAGTTTTACATAGCCGATCTAAATGGCATTCTCCACGGTCGTCCCAATCGGGAGATTATCGGGTTACTAGTCGGCTTGGGGTTTCGCCTTTGGCTGGACGCTGGTTTCCGCAACGTGCAGCAGGTCGGGCAATGGCTTGCGGAAATCCCATGTCAGCCGGTACTGGGACTGGAAACCTTTACTTTGGAAGATGCGCACTGCGGCCAGGACGATGCTGTGCTAGAAAAACTGGCAACACGACCGGCCCTCCTTTCGTTGGACAGCCGTGCTGGACAGCTGCTCGTTGCCGAGCCGTGCTGGCGTTCCTGGTCGGTGGCCAAGGTAGTTCAGTGGTGGTATGAACGAGGCTGGCGGCATTTTCTGGCGCTCGACCTGGCGGCTGTGGGAACTGGCCAGTTGCATTGGAGTTTGCAATTGCTGCATGCAGCCCAGACGGCGGCGCAGATCAGCAGCGAGAGACGTAAATCCTCCGTACTCGTGTACTGGTACCTCGGCGGGGGTGTGCGCTGCCTGGACGATTTGCATCTCCTGGCTGGTCGGAACATAGACGGTGTGCTACTCGCTTCGGCACTGCACGCTGGCCGAATTTTGCCGCATCACCTGTCTTCGTTCGTCCAGGTGTAGGTTGCGGTTTGACCGGGGGCCTCTTCTATTTCGACGCGGAGCCAATACGGCAGAAATCCTTTGTCGCGAAGCAAGCTGCGGATTCGTTCGGCGAGATACTTCGCCAGCAGTTCCGCCGTGGTATTGCCAAGCGGCAGCAGGACGCAATCATCGCGGGGAAATCGCCACTGGCGGTTGGCATACTGCAAGACCACCTCCTGTTCGCCCACTTCGAGGCGGAAATGGGGATTGTGCAGCGGTACCAACATGCGATGGTCGAGTTGTTCGGTGAGTTGGCGCACCAGATGCTTCAGGGCGATGAAGTCGAAGACGTAGGCGTTCTGGTCAAGCGGCCCGGCCAGCTCCACGGCGACCCGGTAATTGTGCCCGTGCAGCCGTTCGCATTTATCTCCCTCATAGGTGATGAAATGTGCGGCACAAAAAGTGAATTGTTCTTTCTGTACGCGAACCGTAAAAGTTTCCGCCACGGCTCCTCTCCAACCTGGCGCTGCGCGCATCGGACACGGGAACCCACGTTCCCCGCTTTTGATCCCCGATTCGGGGCAATTATCGCTCTGCCCAGGACAGTATATTCCGCGAGTCAGTGGCGAATGCGAAATGGCAACGAGCCAGCGGCAAGCAGCTATTCGGCGGCTGGCGCCCAGGATACCCTGAATGGAAGAGGCAAAAAACCGTCGCGGAGTGCGGCGAAAAGCGTGGCGACGACCAGATCGGCACTGGTGCCGGGATTGCGTCGGTTGCCATCAGCACGTAGCCAGGCATCCAGTTCGGCAAAGGCGTGCTGGCCAGCCGAGGTGTCCGGCCAACCCAACTCCACCACTTCGCGGGCACGCCGACCCGCTTCCCGACTGACAGCGGGGCCGCATTTGCGAGCGATGAGGGAATCGCCGAGTTCGGCCAGCCAGTGCAGATGACACAGCACAATCGCCTGGGCCAAAGGGCGACCCTGTTGGAGGGCCTGCAGCAACCGTGGAATGCCAAGCTCGAATATGTCGCGGAACGCGCAGGCATATTGTCGGGCAATGGCATCGCGCTCCGCCGCCAGTTGCATGATCGCCCGCAATGGCAAAGTGGGTTCCTGGCGAATATCTTCCTGCGCCACATGTCCCAATCCCGCTGGCTGGGCCAAACGGATGGCGACGTAAACGGCCCGGCTGTCCTCGACGCTCAGCCGATCCAGCACTGCGGCGATTCCCTGGGCAAGACGGTGTTCAGAGGGGACAGCGGCCAGCGGTGCCAGAAGCAGCACGATGCCGAGATTGGTGTTGGAGCGAGTAACCATCCGCGTCCGTTGAATCGCCTCCAGGACGGTCCTACCAACCCCACGGCTGACCGCCTCATCTAGCAATGGGGCGATTGCCGCTGCGCTAGCCAGGTAATCCAATACACTCGCATCACTGAAGGAACGTCCCAGGTGGACATTGCCGGCTTTCGGAGCCAGCACTTCCAGGGTGCAGGCCAGGTAGGCGGCCAGCGAGGCGGGCAAGCAGGCCCCGGTGGGTTCCCCGCCAGCGTTCTGCTCAGCAGTATTGTCCCGGTTGTTGGCGCGCGTGCAATGGTCCGACGGAAGTGGCATGGGCTTTTTCATCTTGTTCGCGCTACGGGCGTTCCGTGTTTGCCCAGCGAAGTCCACGCGGGGCAGATGCGATGGCTCGCGGGGCAAGCCAGGTCTTCTCTGATCGGGCCCGGCTGCGGCTCGTCAGGAACTGCCGGCGGATATGCGTTGGCGAATGTAGCGGAGTATTTCTGCGGCGACATCGAGCTGGCTGACGCGGGCCAGTGCTCGCCAGCCCGGTACGGCGTTGACTTCCAGGACGTACAAACGGCCATCGCGGCCGGGGAGCAAGTCCACACCCGCGATCTCGGCGCCGACGGTAGTGGCAGCGTCGAGCGCTGTACGCATTTCCCAGGCCGTCAGGCAGACCGATTCCGCCCATCCCCCCTGCGCCACATTGGTACGAAAGTCTCCCCGGGCATAGCGCCGCATGGCCGCCAGCACTTTCCCTCCGAGTACGAAGACACGCAGGTCATAGCCCTCGTGCTCCACGTAACGTTGCAAATATAAGACAGCCCCAATTCGCTCCAGGGCGCGAAACGTGCGCCAGGCCAGTTCCCGCTGAGTAATCCGGAGGATGCCCCGGCCTTCCGAGCCGAAGATCGGCTTGACCACCACATCGCCGCCGAGTTGTTCCCAGGCGAGCAAGGCCGCTTCCGCGTCCTGACCAGTCCAGGTCTCCGGCACGCACAACCCGGCCGCTGCCAGCCGGGCCGTCGTCAGGTATTTGTCTATGCACGTTTCCAGAGCCCGGGGCGAATTGACCACGGGCAGGCCGTTCGACTGACACCGATGCAGCACATCCATGCGAAACACGATCTGTTCCAGCGTACCCGGCGGCATAGTGCGCACCAGCACAGCGTCGCTGTCCGGAAACGGGGACGATTCCGACCGACACTGCGTCTCCGATGAATTCAGGCCGCTGGCCACCCGGGCAGCCACGCGGCGAAAGTCCTGGCAACTAAGCTGGCATCCGACCAGTTCGGCAGCACGCAGCAAGTCGCGCACGTGCCACCCTTGCTCGCCGGTCAGCACCTTCACTCGCACCATCATGGCGTCTCCCCTGGCCAGGGAATCACGGTCCGACGCGAACAATCACCGCAGCTCGCCTGACTGACGGACAACAAGTGCCCTTGTCTGCTGTCCCGCCCGTCGTTTCAGGCAGCTTTCAAAATGTCCGGGCGACGCTCTCCGAAGCGGAAATGCCTGCCGCTGCTGAGATTGTAAAAATGCACCTCAGCCGGGCTGAACAGCATCGGATCGATCCGGTAAAAGTCCCCGCCGTAACGCTGGAATATCTCCAGGAATGGCTGACCAAAATCCGCCGAGGCACACGAAGGAACCCGCGGGCCGAGTTCGGCGATGCGGTCATCGTCGCTGCGCACCCAGACTACCACTCGCGCACCGTAGAGGATCGCATCGTTGGAACGACCGATGGCGGCCATGGGGTCGCGTGGCGGAACTAGCAGCGGCGCCGTCCCGTACCCGGAAACGATTTCCGACAATGGGTATCCTAATTCGTGCAATTTGTGTAGTGCCGTCTCCACCGACCGGGCGGCAATTTGCAGCATACCGGCCTGGCTCGCCGTCGGCGCTACCAGCAGACGCAAGGCATACGGCGGCAATTGCAGTTTCTCGCTCAGATACATTATCGCCTCTTCGGTCGGCAGTTTGTCCGATTCCAGCAAGCCGACCGCCACCGGTGCCGTTTCGCGATACCCCAGTTCCTCGAAGATTTTTTCGCCTGCATAAATCGCACGCATCGGGCCGGAAGCCATGGCGAAATACTTTCCCTTCCGAACCTGCCATCCAGCGTACTGACTGGCCAGGCAAGCGATCACCGGCTGGTCGGTGAACACCGAAACCGTCGGCCAAGGCATGACCGCGTCGCCTGGCGACAGTTCTACCCGCGCCAGATCCGCCAGGCAAACACGCGCCAGCAGCAATCCCGCTTCCAGGCCGCCCTGGCTACGTACGCCCGCATCGAAAACCGTCGCTTCGTTGATCACCTGCACGCTGATGCGCAGCGGCAGCGTCTGGTGTGAGACTTGTTCGAGCAAGCGCAGCGCCCGTTCGTTGAGCCGCCAGTCCAGCATCTCGCCCTCTCCAGCAAGTCCGCAGCGTTGTGGGCCGAATCATGGTGGCCGTTCCCATTTTTTGTATCGCTTGCAGGGGGAATTGGTGAGTTGCCAGGCCGATCCCGCCCGGCTAGCATAAGTCTCGAGGCCCAGTCTGGGAGCCAGGCAGCATGAGCTACGCGCGATAGTTCGACTGGGGCGAATGCCGGGAATATGTGTTGCGCGAGTGCGGACCCGACTGGGACTCGCTCCGACTGGGCTGGTCGCTCGACGAAACGTTCAACCTGTTCGCCCGAATAGCGGAATTGCCCACTGGCGACGCTGGGCTGGACGGTTTTGCTGACCACCTGTTGGCTGCCGTCTGCAATTACTTCACGGCCAGCAATGTCCATGACCGGGGCATCGCCTTCCTGGGTTTGGCCGTCTGTAGGGAAGTCGGTCTGAAACGCCTGCTCAAACTGGCCGACCCAAACGCTTACGAAAGCCTCCATGTTGAGACCGAACCAGGCTAACCTCCACGCAGCCCCATGTTGACGGATTTGCTCAATTGTCGGCGTTTGGGCCTGATGAACGACCCATTTGCCCGGCGCTACAAAGATTTCGCCTGGCGTGCCCGCGACCTCCGCAATAAATCGTCGCATAATACGCCGGCTTGGAGCGAGCGCGAGTTGATCCAGGGTTTTGCCGACTTCTGGCTGACCTTGCTGGCAGCCACGGCCACAAACCGCGACGCACTCGAGCGGGCCATCCTGGAACACGAACACGAGGATTTAGTCCGGCAGATCGAACCGTATTTGCGCGACTTGCTGCGACGCTGGCGGGAGCATGTGCGGCGATGGGTGCTGCTGGAAGGTCAGGAATTGCCCAGCGACGATGAGCTGAGCCTAGCCCAACTCACCGCCGAGGAACTGCCGCCCGAAGGGTCCGAAGAT